>ULRO01071000.1_pt1 | contig 10953 bp, 9 predicted proteins | sample 1955421 | NCBI WGS metagenome assembly ULRO01 (sample SAMEA4835682, study PRJEB28245) | human gut metagenome | biome: gut microbiome; material: fecal sample | place: Denmark | collected 2008 | reverse complement strand
TATTGATGATTGTCGGAGCCACATACCACCAGATCTAGTATTAAAATGTAGCCAGTTCCCCTCATGCGTTGATTTTACTGGGTTTAACTGTATACAAAACTGTGTTTACTGTTACTATCTTTCATTCTTTTCCAAAATAGCTTTGAAGCATAGGCCACATTATTTTCATATATGACACAAAGCTCAGCTCTACTTGTGCTTCATTAAACCATCCAACCATAAAGCTATTTATCTCTTCAAATAATACTTTTGAAAGTTTCTGAATAATAATTGTGTTATCCACTTCTTCAGTATAATCTTTCGCATACATTTTACATATAGAACGCACTCCAAAATAATTATATAGCACACCTACCGTTGTTTTTAATGCTTCAATATCTCTTGGAAAATCTGTTCTATTCATCATATTCACTACTAATTGATGTCTTGAGTTTAGGTAATTCCTAACTGTACTATTACCTATTTCAACATCAACTGTAAATGAAAAATCTTGAGTTTGTATACTATCTGCTCCTAACATTATCATCAATTCAACTTGTGCTGCATGATATTCTGTATAACCAGACAAAGCCATATATTTCCAAGAATCTTGCTTTGCATACATTTCCGTATCTAAAATATGCGTAAATTCATGAAACACAATATACCTTGGTATTTCCGAACTTTTGCATATCCTTAATATATGTTCATCTGTTTTCGTATTATAGTAAGCTTGGGCGGCTGAAGCGAATCCTGCTGCATCGCTTTCCTCAACATTAATTTCAAAAAAATCTATCTTATACTGTGGTAATTTCTCAATTTCCATAAACTCAATATATTCTTTTTCATATTCTTTAATTAAATTTTTAATTTGTATTTCTGTCATATTGTTTTATACCTCATATCAAAGTTAGCATTTCACTTTTAGTATACCATAAAACAATCCCATTCTCATTCTATATATTTTATCCTCAACGATGAAAAGATGTGTCTGCACACATCTCTTCCATCTTATTATTTTCAATGTTATAAGTTCTTAATAAAATTCAAATCCTGTTTCCGTAATGCCTTCTGTAACTTTTCGTTCTTTCTCTTCAGTTCCTTATTTTCTCTGCTCAGAGCTGCCACCTTCTGGTTCAACAGTTCAATCTGTTTTTCCATCGCCATGTTCAGAATTTCTCTTCTTGGATCTATCATTCCGGCCTGTTGCTCTACTGCTTGGTTCAATGTATCCCGGACGGTTGGATTTTTATAAAAGAATCCTCTCGACAATCCAGTTTTCTTCATCAGCTTTGGAACGCTGATACGTTCTTTATTTGCCAGCATATCTTGTATTGCTTGCAATGCCAGTTCAATTTTCTCTTTACTTTTTCTCTGATTTTCCTCAATCATCTTGTCGTATTTGCTCATATTCTTCACCCCATCTTGCCAGACTCATATATATGATGTCACTCATCCTCTGTCTTACTTCTCTGGTTTCGTCTGCCATTCTTTGATTGCTCATTTTCCGGTAATGCTGTACATTATTCAGTCTTTTATGCCCCAATAGTCTCGCTATCGTCCAGTCATCCAGATGCATTTCTGTAAGTTTGACGCCATAGTAGTGCCGGAACATGTGCGTTCCAAACCCGAATAATTCGCCATGATCATCTTTCAACTGCTTTTCCTGTATCATGGACATGACTTTTGTTTTTATAGCCATATACTGCATCGGGCGGTCAGGTTCTTTTTCATTAACAAATATGTATTCTGTATCACCGAACTTTTCCTGTGTATATTCAATAGAACTCTGTAACAGTTTTGCAAGTTCTTTACTGATCGGTTTTTTATATCTTTTAGTTTTAACTTGATATATTTCAATCATATCTTGGCCATTTTCTCTCGTCAGACAATCTGGTCTCAGTGTAAGGGTATCTGATATCCTAGTTCCAAGCATCTGATGTATCAGAAGACATCTTGCAATCTGTACATCCATCTGTGTAATTTCCGCATTCAGTCGTTTCATTTCATCATCAGAATACACTCTAAATTCTGCATTTACTTCCGGTGGAATATCCGTATTAATAAATAAATGCTCCAATCTTTCATAGCTGTAAATTTTTCCGATTGTCTCTAACTGTCGTCTTAATGAAATTACATAAGAACTATTCGCACTATGGGAAGTATCTTTTGTTGACAGATGTATCAAAAATTCTTCCAACACTTCTCTGTCTATTTCACTGCAGCTTTTTATTTTGGAATACTCTTTTTGGAGATATTCTGAGAATATCCTCATTATTGTCAATTCTCCCTGTACAGTTCCTATTGCTTCATACTGCAGATTCATATAAACAGCTTTCTTACATTCTTCCCTGATATCTGGCTGATATATTTTTCTGAAATCCAGTGTTTTTACATTATAAATTGGATTGGATCTGATTTTAATATCCAGATTTTTTAGTTCCCAAACATCTTTTTCTATCTCATCCCGTAAATCTTCTGGCCCTAAAAATTTCAGTACGTTTCTGAAATATAATATCGTCACTGCTTCGCCATAGCTTACTGTACCATACACACTCTTCTTTTCTTTTACAATAGTTATTCCCTGTTCTAACATCCAGCCTTTTAAAAGTGATATCCATTTTTCTGGATTTCTATCTCCAAGGCTTTTGATTCTCCGATTTATTCTGCTGTTCAAAAACTTTGCAATATGATTATAAGCTGTTCGATCCTGAATCAATGCTCTAAACGTTCCGTTTTTGCAGCGATACATAATATAACCTCGAAACTCTTCCTTTAATTCTTGCGTTGGAAGCAACGTTAAATCAAATTTTCCATTATCCTTACGTGTCCCTGTTTCTTGTAAATTGGGGAAATCGCTGAAGTATATAATATCATTTTCCATCTTTTTCCTCTTTCTTTAGCCATGATGCTAAACTACTTCCTTGCATTTCAAAGAACTCATCATTTGCTTTTGCAATCCTTTGCGGCATATAATCAATATACTGTCTTGTCATCTCTTCATAAGTATGTCCAAGATAATCCCTGATACTTTGCAGTGATACATGACTGTCATAAAACATAGTTGCTACTGTATGTCGATAATCGTGTGATTGAAATAAATATTCTCCATTTGCAATCTTATTTTCCCGGCACGCTTCTATCATCTGAGTTCGGAATGTACCATATAGACAAGCACCACCTCTGCTGTTTTTAAAAATGAATTCTTCAGGCTGAATTTCATGTTTTTTCAAGTATACTTTCATAATCTGATAAAGTGCCTGTGGGATTGGAATCCTTTTATAATTCTTCATTTTGACCTGATACACCTGAATCCAATAATCCTCGCCCTGCTGATAATAAGCATTTCCTTTCAATGTACACACTTCACTCGCCCGTAATCCTAGACACCACAGATGTAGGAACATACATCGTAATCGCTCTGGAAAAAGATATAATTTTTTCAAAATTTCCATATATACTGTTTCCTCAACGCTACGATCATGATGTACTATTACTTCTTTTTGTTGGAAATATTCAATTCGGAATGGCATTCTTGTAATATACTGTTTAACTTCCATGAATTTATAAAAATGACCGATACCGAAAATTCTTTCATTAAATCCCTTTGCCTGTATTCCCCGTTCTCGCAAGCCGTCTGCATACTTTTTTACTTCTGCGACAGTTGCATGAATCGCCAGTATCTTTTCTTGTTCCAGCAGTTCAATAAAATTTCTAATACATACAAATCTTCGTACAATCGTGCTGACTGCCTGTCCAGTAATTCCCAGTTCATATTTCATGTATGCCTGTAAAATTTCTCGATTCTGTATTTCCTTGACTTCCATAAAAGAAATGCTAATTAAGGATTTACTTTCGTCTATCCGATGTTTTCCAAGATGTAATCGTTCCAGATACCATACATTTGCTTCCCATTGGATCTGTTCCTGCTGCATAAACGCATCTCTTCTGCATTCACCTAAAATACTTCGTTGACTCGTTTCGGGAAAATTCTTTAAAATAGTTTCCACTTGTTCCATTTCCAGCAATCCAATATCCGTAATATTTAACTGAACACAAGAATCATAAAGAAGTTTTAAGGATTTTAACCTGACATTTCTATAAGCCTTAGACATTGAAGTATTGGCAATGATACGACTCAACGTATAAAAAATTTGTTTCTTTAAAACTTCTGAACAATTTTGTGTAAAATCCCACACCAATAGGTTTGTTTTATAAGAAGTTTCAAAGGTCTCAGCTATTTCCTTTTCCGGATAATACTTCAGAAAATAAATTTTATTTTGATATTTCCATTCATATATCCGCTTTCCATTTAGCGTCTGCATTTGTTGATAGATATGTTGTTGTTTTACCGTATCATATATTTTCAAATAGAAAGATACAATTTGTGATCGTATCTGTCCTCTTAAATATTGTTCATACGAATTTCGCAAAGGATAATCCATTTCTTCCAGATGCCAGATTTTTCTATCTGCCAAGAACTTTTTCAATTTGTTAATTCTTGAATCGCTTTTTATTCCAAGTGCATCAATTTCTGAATATAGTTCCTGCTTTTTCTTCTCAATATCTACTTCAGATTCTGTTATGTGTTCTGCCTGTTGCAATAAATATATAGGTATTTCTCACACCTCCCTACTCCAGCAGACGTTCCGCCCCATAAATAGCAGTGTGTTGTGCATAAAACTCATTACTTGCTTCTATCAGTTCATCATCCAGCCAGTCCAGATACTTTATAGTCGTATCCAAATGTTTATGCCCCAATGCCTGACTGATCATTTCCAGTTCCCATCCTGCCTGCTTTCGCATATTTGCAAAATAGTGACGTAACATGTGGGGTGTGATTTTAACTCCGGTTTTCTTTTCCATTCGGTCCAACATATCATATACACTGTCCACTCTTAATGGCTTTCCAATGTTCTCACCCATGATATTCACAAACAGGTAATCCTGATGTTGCAGGATTTTCCGATATTTTGCCAGATAATCCATGAGAAATTCAAACGTATCATTACTTATCTTGGCACTTCTGTATTCCGCATTTTTGGCTCTCGCTTCATTTTCATTATCTTCCCGGAAGCATACCCTTATCATGTGATTCCTATAATCAATATCTTTGACATATTTTACTCCCAGTAGTTCCCCAATTCTGTATCCGGTTTCTGCTAACATAAGTAACAGAAGCTGATCTCTTCGGTTCGTACAGGCCTGTAAAATTGTAATAATCTGATTTTCTTTTGCTGTTCTCCCACGATGTTCCTCTTCCTTCAGATAGGCTTTAAAAGAATGATTCCGCAGTATCTTTTTTACTCCCACCTGATTAACCGCTATAATCTGGTTATACGATAAGGTTTTGAGACTTCCGTACTGTTCATATTCTGCCTCTATAAATAAATAGAACCTGAACACATCTTTTAAGTATGCGTTGCAGGTTCCTTCATTCGGACACTTCTTTTCTCCAGCCGTTTGCTCTGTATGGTTTCCGGCTTTAAGCCAGTATAAAAATTCCACAAAGTGTTCTGTCTGTTTTTCATAATCTAACTGATAGACTTCTGTGAGTTCCATTTCTTTCTCTGCCATATATTTCATATAATAGCAGATTGAAAATGCTGTGCGTTTCACTGTATTTGGTGAACGTTTACATTTAATCTTATGCATTAGATATTTACTTGGCAGTTCTTCAATACTCATTGTTTCCAGATTTCTGATGAAAAAATATTTTTCTGTTCCATCTTTTATCGTTTCCACCTTGTATATCATAAGCTGCCTCCTTTCCTCTAACGCTATACACAGTATACCCACTTCATGCCGAAATAGCTATTCATCAATACCAACAATCCCACCGAAAACGCCCTTGAAATACGACCAAACTTTTCGTGCTAAATCTGCTATTTCTGTAGCAGAACCACGAACGGTTACAGGTAGTATTCCACGCCTTTCCGGTTTCGGATAAAGTGCTGGATATCCTTGATGTCTTTTGCCATCTTGCAGCTTGGAAGCGCACACATCACTTCCTCATGATACCTGCCGCCTTCTCCTGCACGCTCGTCTAAAATGGACACGACACAAGTATCTGTCTCGGTGCGGAGTGCCCGTCCGAATCCCTGTCTTAGTTTTTTCTGCATGTCTGGAACAATCACTGCCTGAATATAATCTTTCAGGCTGGCATATTCCTTCTTCTGTGCTTCGCTGATGGGATCAGGAACAGCAAAGGGCAGTTTTACTATAATCAGCGAAGATACCATATCTCCAGGGAAGTCTACTCCTTCCCAACAGGAGCCGGCTGCAAAAAGGACAGCATTGTCCATCTGTTTAAATCTTGTGATCTCTTCCGGTGAATGTCTCCACACCTCTATCATCGGGAACGGAATTTCATCCCTTAACATCTGGTAAACGTTTCCCATCAAATGATAAGATGTGAACAGCACCAGCGTATGCCCGTAAGTCGAACAGATCAGTGAATGGATATGGCCTGCTATCATCTCCGCCTCTTCCTGACTTCCTCTTCTGGATTTTTTCAAATTCTTAGGCAGATATAAAAGACAGTTCTTCTGATATTCAAACGGGGAGTCTGCCACATATTCCCGGACTCTCCGCACTCTCTGTAATCCTGTCATTTTCCGAATGTGGGAAAATCCCTGTCCGGTTTTTAAAGTTCCGCTTGTAAGAATCGCTCCCATTCCTCTGCTCCATAACATCTGGTCCAGATACTGTGGAATCCGCCTGCTGGATGCACACAATATAATCCTGTGATCATGGTCCTGCTTCAGATGCAGTACATACTTCTTATCCTGATGGAAAAAGTATTCCAACACACTTCTGGTTTCTTCCAGCTTGTTTCTGATCCACTTCGGAATCTTCTTTTCTAATTTTTCTATGATCTTATTCATGGTCTGTATCCCCTCACATAAATACATTGCACACTCTTCTGTCATGTGGAATTCTTCTTTTATCCCATATCTGGTTCTGTGGTTTTCTCCTATGATGTCCAGCACCATACGGATCGTCCCAGACAGTTTTCTTATCTCCGGGCCTTGGTACTCTTTCCCAAGATAAAAGCAGATTTCCCGGATATCGTCATAACAGAGGCTCTTCCCGAACATCTGCTTTGCCGCATCCGGCAGCTTATGTGCTTCATCGACAATCAATGCCCGGTAGTCTTTTAATAACGGGCGGTAATCCTGCAGCCTGTGATAACCATCAGCCAGCAGATAATTGTGATTACAGATCTGAATGAACATTTCATGATCTCTGGAACGCTCCAGATACTGCTGATACCTGCATGAGCCTCTTTTCGGGCAGTCTCCCGAACAGAACTTCGGTACACTCACCATCCTTCTGTCAAACCCACTTAAGTTGGACACTTCGTCCATATCATAATGTTCTTTCAACGACAGCAGAGCTTCTTTCTGCAACGCATTTTTGTTTTTTTCTTCGATTGCAACGATTCGTTGCTCCAACCTCTCATCGCAGACAAAATGCTCTTTCCCTTTTCGTATCACAGCTTTAATAGGGGCCTGAATCGTCCCGTTCTCCTGAAGAATCCGGGAGAGAAAAGGGATATATTCTGTAAGAATTGCTTTCTGGAGTGTAATGCTGGAAGTAGATATCACGATCGGACGCTGCTCATAAGGGGAACATCCTTCTGCAAGGAGAGAATATTTTCTCATCAGAACACAGGCCACCAGATAGGCATACGTCTTGCCGATACCGACACCCGCATCACACAGTGCTATGTTTCTTCCCAGCAGGTTATCCAGCATTTCGTGGCATAACATAATCTGTTCTTCCCTTACTGCCATTCCATGTTCTGGAAACAGCACACGAAAGATTGTATCAATTTCACGATGCGCTCTTTTTAAATATTCTTTTGTGTAATACATAATTTGTTACCTAATATGCGTGCTGATACCACATCAATACGGCTGTAAAGGATTTCTCCCTACAGCCGCATGTATCTGATATCAACGACACATTCTTCCTTGATTTCTTATACTTTTGTTTTTTGGCGTTGTATTTGTCCTCGACTCCCCCATTGCCTTACGGGAACATTACAGGCGGATGCTTGGCATTGCACCACTCATGGATTTTCTAAAGGTCTTGCTGATTACAACCCAAAGTCCATCCTCTGCTCACTGGCAGTTCCTATGTATCATTATCCCCTCGTAAGTGATCCTCGCAAAAGACCGCCACGGTCCTGTTTCAGTTAAAGGTAATTCGCTCGAAACAAAAACACCAGCAAAGAATTTTTTATATTCTTTCCTGTCATTTTCATTTGTCCTCGCGCCTTCCTAACACGCTTCTACTTACGGGAACGTACCTGTAATGCTGGTATAGGATTGTCAAAGTACACTGGCAAAATTTACCTGCCTATTAAATAGCCGATGAAAAATGCTGTTATTATTCAATTTTCGACAAATTATTTAATTTTTTTCTTAAACGGTTTCTTTTGGTATAAACGGTCTGTTCTGCCATTCCCATAATTTTGGCAATCTCTCTTCCTGAATATCCCCATGTACTAAGCAAAAGTATCTCTAATGTCTGATGTTCTGTGCCCTTTAATAATTCATAGATCCGTCGGTCTCCAATGTTGTCTAAAAGTTCTCGGATATCCTGTGCAAACCGTCCTCTGTCCCTTTGTTTTATGGAATCCATATCCTGCATCATTTCATCCAGATGTTCCCGGAATCTGCGCTCTTCCAGAAAATCTTCCCTGTCCATCTGGCGCAACTTTTGGATCTTCTCTTCTTCCATTCCCAGTTCACGCAGTTTCTTTTCTTCCTGTTCTTTCCAATAATTCCACTTTCGTTCTTCACTTGTCTTGTTATAAGCCATTTAGCTTTCCTCCGATCTGATTTTTGGTATAGAAATCAAATCGGAGCATGGCGGTGACCGGATATGTACGTTATAATGTTCGAAAAATGTCGAATAAAAAAATGCTGCAACCTCTTCGATTACAGCACTTCTTTTTCCCTTACTCTTTTGTTTTTTTAAGGACTTCCATTGATGCAAATATAACTCTTCTCCTTGTCATGCCTTACTAAAACACCACAAAAAGAAGTATATAGAAAAAGACTGTCAGAACTGTGTAATGTAACAGTCATCTGCCAGTCACTTTTCGCATAATTCGACATTTTTCTACATTTTGCTCAATGTCTGTCTATATCTAAATAATATCCCACCTTTCGTATACTCTGAATTATCTTTGCAGCCTCCGGTTCTGTCTTTTCCATTTTTTTGCGGAGTCTGCGTACAAAACACCAGATCATGTTGGCAGAGTCATCTCCATATGGTTCTTTCCATAACTGTTCAAAGATAATCTCATGGGTAACTACCTGTCTGGAGGCATCTGCCAACAGATACAGGAATGCCTTTTCTCGCTCATTTAGGGTTCTTCCCCCAGTAAACAGTATGATAACGGCAGTCAATTAGAAGTTTTCCTTTCCTTATGATCTCCTGCTTTTCTCTTTTTCTTCCAGTGTTCCATGTGATATCGGAACGTCTGAGTAATGCATACAGGTACGTGTTGATCAAGCTGACCGAAGGATGTGGAAATACTAGGTCTGCACCCCATTCGATATACTTTTTTACCGCCTGAATCCCCGGTATCACTACAATAATCGGAGCCCTGCTGTACTGCCGGACTTCCCAAATCAGCCTGCCCAGCTTTCCGTTATCATTTCTCACAAGCATCAATACTGCGTCATAGACCGCTATGGTATGGAATTTTTCAAACACATCCAGATTAACGGTCGTACATTCCCACTCATTTTTTAACCCTTCACAAAGTTGACTCCACTTATCTACCTCATCCGCAGCAATCAATACTTTTTTCATTTGTATCCCTTTTCTTATGTTACTTCATTTTTAAAGCAGAAAAGACAGTGAAATCTCTCCACCGCCTTTCCTGTTTTTGATTTAATTCGTTAATTTCATTTCTTCGTTTAACGTATTCTCTTCCTTCATCTTCCGTACCAATTCTTGAATCTTTTTATAAGATTCTTCGCTGATTGTATGTTCCATCCGACACGCATCATGATTTGCAGTTTCCGAAGATACTCCTATTCGTCGTAAAAATTCTTCTAAAAGCACATGCCTTGCATAGATTTTTTTTGCAATCTTTCTTCCTTCTTCTGTCAGTTCAATGCTGCCATATCGGTCTTTTATTACATATCCATCTGCCAGCAGTCCACGTACTGCAACTGAAACACTCGCTTTGGAATAGTTCAGATAATCACTAAGCATAGAATTACGAACATATCCTTTCTGACGTTTCAATACATACGCCGCTTCCAGATAATCTTCTTTGGATTCTCCAATTTTCATATACTACTTTATCCCCTTTTGGAAAGTATTTCTTCTGCATTCCTGCTGTTAAGAAATTCTGCCATTCTCCATTTCATATACCACATCTGCCACATTCATTGTGGATACTCTGTGGGATACCAAGACAACTGTTTTCTTCTTGGCCGATTCTTTCAATGATTTTAAGATAATTCCCTCATTTAAAGAGTCGAGGTTCGATGTAGGCTCATCGAGTAGAATGAGGGGGCATTCATGGAGAAATGCTCTTGCAATTCCGATTCTCTGTTTTTCACCACCGGACAGCGTATCACCCAGTTCTCCGACTTCTGTATCATATCCTTTCGGAAGTGTCATAATGAAATCATGGATAGATGCTTTCTTTGCGGCTTCCATAATCTCTTCTCTGGATGCTCCCGGCTTTGCGATGGCAATGTTGTTTGCAATGGAATCATGGAACAGGTGTGTTTCCTGCGTAACATAACTTTCCATATCTCTTAAATGCTTGGTTGGAATCTTGCGGACATCTGTACCGTCTACCGATACACTTCCATCCTGCACATCCCAGAACCGCATCAACAGTTTTAAGAGTGTAGATTTTCCGGAACCGCTCGCACCATGAATCCCTGTGATTTTACCCGGCTGTAATTTCAGTGAATAGTTATCTAAAATAAC
>ULRO01060951.1_pt1 | contig 10981 bp, 8 predicted proteins | sample 1955421 | NCBI WGS metagenome assembly ULRO01 (sample SAMEA4835682, study PRJEB28245) | human gut metagenome | biome: gut microbiome; material: fecal sample | place: Denmark | collected 2008 | reverse complement strand
ACCGGAGCCACCGGCGAAAAGGGTGACAAGGGTGACACCGGCGCGGCAGGCAAGGACGGCGTGACGCCCCTGTTCCGTGTGAATCTGGAAACCAATAAGTGGGAGATCTCCTATGATAACGGCGTCACTTGGACAGCCTATGCGCAAGCCACCGGCGATAAAGGCGACAAGGGCGATCAGGGTGACAAGGGTGATAAGGGCGATCCCGGTCTGATCCCCTACATCGGCGTCAACGGCAATTGGTGGCTGGGCGCCACCGACACCGGCGTGGCCGCCGCCGGCCCCAAGGGTGATAAGGGCGATACCGGCGCGACGGGAGCAACAGGCGCCACGGGCGCCGCCGGAGCGGCGGGTCGGGATGGGCGTGACGGTCTCAACGGTCAGGACGGCGTGGGCATCGTATCAGCGGAGATCAACGCCGACGGCAACCTGATCCTCACCTATACCAACGGCGAGACCACCGATCTTGGCGTGGTGGTGGGCGCGGATGGCCTGACGCCCTTCATCGGCGACAACGGCAACTGGTGGATCGGCGAGCTGGACACCGGCGTCAAGGCCGCAGCTTCCTCCGAGGTCGCGTCTCCCGTCACGATCGTTATCGGCGTGGCCGCTGGACTGGCCCTTGTCGGCAACATCGCATTGGCGCTGACGCTGCGCAGCGTACTGAAGAAGAAAGAGCTTGTGTAACGGCAGCACCGGAAATCGTTGCGTACACGTAAATATATCGAGGGTTTGGACTTTACGATTCAGGATAATTATGCTGAATTAATGAACGAGTCTATTGATCTTTTTGTAAGAATGCGTGATGTATTGAGCAAATACATTCGGGCTGAAGCGTAAACAAAATACACCGATAGAAAGTTTTCAGAACTGATTGAATTTGCCTTTGGATTAAGTGATCACCCCATAAGAACCCCTACATAGAAATCCCCCCATTTATTCTACGTCTTGGTCAGGCTGTGTAGCAACGCAAAAATGACCACGCTGTAACCAAAGAATAGACTCCGCAGCCCTGCGGGGCAGCGACACCGGAGGAAGCGGACGCACGCTGTAAACGCGCACATCCGCTTCCTCCGGCTTGTTGTATCATCCCACAAGCCCACTACGCGGAAACACACCGTGTTTGCCCTTGTGAGCCGCTGTGTGGCCTCCTTCGGGGAAGGGTAGCATCCCTGCCCCAGAGAAGGATTTTGAGCCGGTTTTGGGCCAATTTGAGCAAACTTCCGGTGTGCCGAAAAAGGAGCAGGAGAAAGGCATTGGCGCTTTTCGCGCCAATGCCTATTCACAGCAGCCCGCAGTGCGAGCTGCCGCAAGGGTTTGCGGGTTTTGGAAATTGACGCTTTTTTCGAGGTTCCCAGAACGGTTTGACGCTAAATTTGAGAAAAGTCGCCGCAAAGCCCCGTGTCACAACGGTTTGCGGCGGCGCTTTGATACAAAATCGGTACGCTTTATACCGTTGTAGTCGGCGGAAGTCTCCGTAGCAGCTGAAATCTTGCTACGCCATAAACAAAGAGGTAGAATTATCTTTTTTTGCATTATTTTTAATGATTTATAGTTGTTTTTGCTCCATTCCACTTACTCTTTGGCACTCTTCGAGTACGATGTTTCCGTGTACTCCGAGCGGCACTGTGGCTGAAAATGTGGTCAAAGCAGCATGGCTGGAGGGAACTTGAGGCAATTCACATCCGCACTCCACAGGATGATTTTAGTACAGTGTTATCAAAGATAAAACATTCGAGATAAAGGAACTGCCCGGCCTGTAAGTGGAACAGGCCGGACAGTTGTTTTTGGGAATGATCCGCTTGTTTTGCACCTGAGGTAATTGTCGCAAGAGTATGCGATATTTTCTTGTATTTGATGACATATTTTGCTATAATTAAATAAAATTTTTATGCCCTGGAGGACACGCAAATGGCTGTTTCATACAACAGACTTTGGAAATTGTTGATCGACAAAAAGATGAGTAAGGCAAGCCTGCGAAAAGCAGCTGGGATTGCCCCCAACACGATGACAAAACTAAGCCGTGATGAAACAGTTACCCTTGCGGTACTGGAAAAGATCTGCGCTGTGGTCGATGCGGACTTTGGCGACATTATGGAATATATCCCGGAGGAAAAACATGATTAACATTCGTAAATTAGAAGCCGAACTGTGGGAGTCCGCTGATCTGCTGCGTGCAGGCTCTAAACTAACCTCAAATCAGTATTGTATGCCAGTCCTTGGCCTGATCTTTCTACGTTATGCGTACAGCCGCTTCAAACTGGTAGAGGCAGAGATTCTGAAGAACCGTCCTGTGCGCGGCGGGCGGGTACTGCCGGGGGAGGCCAGCGACTTTGCTTCCCGCAGCGCCCTGTTTCTTCCTCGTGAGGCCCAGTATGCCTATCTGGTGGAATTGCCGGAGAACATCCCCGCTGCCGGGCTGACCAACTGGCGGGGCGAGGTCATGAACAGTCTTGGTGAGGTGGTCAATAATGCAATGGAGCTGGTAGAACAGCAGAGCGAACAGCTCTCCGGCGTGCTGCCCAAGGACTACACCATGTTCTCAGATGAACTGCTGGCCGAGCTGCTGCGCATCTTCAACAACAGCGCTCTGGACGAGGTGGGCGGCGACATTGTGGGCCGGATCTATGAGTACTTTCTCAATAAATTTGCCAAGAATATCGCTCAGGATGACGGCGTGTTCTTCACCCCCAAGTCCCTGGTTAAAATGATCGTCAATGTGCTGGAGCCCACCCAGGGTATCCTGCTGGACCCGGCCTGCGGCAGCGGTGGTATGTTTGTCCAGACCGGCGACTTTGTGGAGCACGCCGGAATGCAGGCTAACAACACCATGACCTTTTACGGGCAGGAAAAAGTGGAGTACAACGCCCAGCTTTGCCTGATGAACCTGGCGGTCCACGGCCTGACCGGCGTGGTGAAGTCGGGCGACGAAGCCAACACCTTCTATCACGATGCCCATAATCTGGCGGGCGAGTGCGACTATGTGATGGCCAATCCCCCCTTTAATGTAGACAAGGTAAAGTCAGAGTCCGCCCAGAGCGCCGGGCGGCTGCCCTTTGGTTTGCCCTCGGTCAACAAGAACAAAGAGGTGGGCAACGCCAACTACCTGTGGATCTCCTACTTCTATGCCTACCTGAATGAGCAGGGCCGGGCAGGCTTTGTCATGGCCTCCTCTGCTACGGACAGCCAGGGCAAGGATAAAGACATCCGGGAGCAGCTGGTGAAAACCGGCCATGTGGATGTGATGGTCAGTGTGGGCAATAACTTTTTCTATACCAAGAGCCTGCCCTGCTCTCTGTGGTTTTTTGACAAAGGCAAGCAGGAAGAACTGCGGGACAAGGTGCTGTTCATTGATGCCCGGAACTATTACACCGTGGTGGACCGCACCCTGAACGAGTGGAGCGACTGGCAGCTCAAGAACCTGAACGCCATTGTGTGGCTGTATCGAGGGGAGACGGACAAATATCGGGCATTGGTGGACGAGTATGCGGAAACCCTGGCAAGCCGGGATTTCCCTGCTGTGCTGGCTAAGCTGGAGGAGAAAAAGACACAGCTGAGTGCCCAGGCCAAGGAAGAAATTGCTCAAGCTGCCCGAAAAGAGAAAAAGATGATCGAGGCGGCCTATGCGGAGAGCATAGACGGTCTGGAGGAACTCATCCAGACCGCCAAAGAGGCCCTCTGGCTGACGGAGAAATTCGGCGAAGGCGAATATGCCGATATTTCCGGTCTGTGCAAGGTGGCCACACTGGAGGAGATCGAGGCCAAGGGGTATTCTCTCACTCCCGGCGCCTATGTGGGCGTGGCCCCCACTGAGGACGACGGTGTGGATTTCCACCAGCGTATGACCGAAATCCACCAGGAGCTGTGCGCCTTACAGGAGGAATCCAACCGCCTGATGGAGACCATCTCGAAGAATTGGGAGGAGATGGGGCTGTGAGTTGGGAGAAAGCAAAGTTAGGTGATATCTGTGACTTCATCAATGGTGGAGCATGGAGTGACAAGGAATATGTTTCACTTGGAATTCCTGTCTTAAAGGTCTCAAATTTCAAACCATCCGGTTTCTTTATAGACGATATAAATTATTTGCCGCCGGATTCTGCTGAAAAATATGAAAAAAACAAGCTGTTGCTTAATGATGTAATTATCGCCACAGTTGGCTCACATCCGAATCTACAGGATTCAGCTGCTGGGCGTTCCTGTGTTGTGAACTCACTTGTAACTGGATTTTACTTAAATCAGAATGCAGTTTGTGTTAGAACGAAAAACAACGATGTTTTAGAGCAGAGATATTTGGGATTCTTAGCAAAAACTCAAGATTTCCTCCACTATATTCAAAGCAGAGGCAGAGGTGCTGCAAATCAAATGCGAATTGCTATAGGGGCAATCAAAGAATATGAATTTGTTTTGCCGCCAATGGCGATCCAGCGCCGGATTGCCGATATTCTCTCCGCCTATGACGAGCTCATTGAGAACAACCGAAAGCAGATCAAATTGCTGGAAGAAGCGGCCCAGCGGCTGTATAAGGAGTGGTTTGTAAACCTGCGCTTCCCCGGCTATGAACACACCAAAATCGTGGACGGCGTACCGGAGGGGTGGGAACCTTGCAGCCTCAATGATGTCATTGAATTTGACCCCAAGGTTCGTTTAGACAAAGACAGGGTAAAGCAATTTGTTCCGATGTCTGCGCTAAGCACTTCATCCATGGTTCTGGATGTGAATGAAATCAGTGATACAACATCAAATTCTGGAAGTAAATTTCAAAACGGGGATACCCTTCTTGCCAGAATAACGCCTTGTCTGGAAAATGGCAAGACCGCGTTTGTCCATGGACTTGAAGCTGATGAAGGTGCCGTAGGCTCAACGGAATATATCGTTATGCGGTCAAAGAAACTGAATCCATATATGGTATATCTCCTTTCAAGAACTAATAGCTTTCGGCAATCTGCGATCAACAGCATGAGCGGTAGTGACGGACGGCAGCGGGTTAAAGCAGATAAGTTAAGAGCGCTTGCATACTTGCTTCCACCTGCCGGACTGGCTCACAGTTTTGAGCAGATGGTTTCCCCTATGTTTGAAATGGTATTTGCGCTCAATAAACAGATTTTTGCGGCCACACAAGCCCGCGATCGACTATTGCCCAAGCTAATGAGCGGAGAGGTGGAGGTGTAATATGTCCAAAGTCCCAGGGGGTTTTCTAAATCAAATATCGACTGATCTTAAACGAATTGATGAGACGATTAAAGCGGGCACTCATCAGGAACAGTTAAGATTACATAGAGAACTTGATGCCCGCTATCAAACCTGCATTAAAGACTGGTATGCTGGCTTATGGGGTGCGATTTATAACAAAACAACCATTACTTGCATTAAATATTCAATTATTGAAGATATGCCCAGTGAAATAGTTGAAAACTTAGAAATGATGCGCACAAAAATTGAAACTTACCAATATCAGGTCAATGCTATCCATCCAGAGCGATCCAATCAGCCAATTACGCAAATCAATGTGACAACAAATGTATCTTTGAACATCACTTTTGAGCAGGCACGATCAGAAGTAAAAGAGATGTCTTCTCTTACGGATGAGCAAACTCAGGAAGTGTTAAAGCGTATTGATGAAATTGAACGAGTTCTCAATACTGACACCAGTAAGAAGACGAAATGGGAAAAAATTAAGCCAGTTTTGATCTGGCTTGCAGATAAAAGTTATGATCTTGGAAAAACCATTTTGCCTCTATTGCTTAAGATTCAAGAGTAGGCGATTATCTTATGAGCTACGACTATTCCGAAAGAAGCCTTATGCAGGAATGCGTTGTACAACTAATGCTCGAATTAATGAGTGAAGAAGAGTAGGTTAATTATGGCGAAAGAAAGAATTGATTCTGCAAACATAAATTATGATAAGTTGCCGGAATATGCAAAAAAATTAGACTCTATATTTCAGTATAATGCACATATAAATAAAACTGCATATATGAATTGGCGTACGGGATTTGCAGATGGAAGCCGAAGACAATTTGTAATTATAGGAGAAGCTTTCTTTACATCTGCATATCATCTTGTAGAGGAATGTCTGAATGACAATTCTGACAAAAAAGCTGATTCGTGGATATTTCCGATACTATTTAATGTTATTCACGGCACGGAATTGTACCTGAAAGCGATTAATTCTGTATTATCTGCAATTTTGGGAAAAAAGCGTGGTATTACAGAAGGCGGGCATGACCTTAAAACATTGTGTGGTACAGCAAGGAACTTGATAATCGAGTATAAAAATTTACATAAGGACAATACCACTGAGCAAATGTTTACGGCAATAAAGGTTGTTGAAAGATTCGTTGACAATATTTATGCCAAAACTGATGATATGACATTTGCCCGCTATCCGATGGATAAAGATAAAAATGGTCATTTTTATATTCAAAACTTGGAAAATGAGGTTGTCGATCTTATATTACTACGTGACCAAATTTCCGTCATATATCATATGTTGGAATATATATACGATATGCCAGTATTAGAGATAGAAATGGATGCGGAAGCTATGAAAGACCTTTATTGAGGTGATCCAATATGGAATCCAAAGAAATAGAATTAATCAAAGATGTAAGGGATGCTATCGATAAAATAAAGAAACTGCAAGAACAAATTGACCACCCCACCCGTGAAGGCATGAAAAAAGCTTTAAGTGATGCAAAGGCAAGCGCTCTGGTAGAGATAATAGCTACTGAAATTTCACAAGGTGATACCAATTTTATGTTATGGGATCAGTTTTCGGATGCTGACTTATACAGAAAACTCCCTCAATATCAACAGGGGCTTCGTAATTTTTGTATTTCAAAAGTTGGTCAACATACCTTTGAACAGATGATGAATACAAAAACAGGGGGCTGATCATGGGAGAGTTAGAAGACGGACGCCCATATGCTGATATCTATTGCTGCTTTCCTCAAAACTTTTTTCATAAATCAGTCAATGAGCCGTTTGTCCAGCAAATCATGAGTATTGTGTTAGAACGGAAAAACTGGACTCGTGGCAATCCTGACTTATTGGAACCAGATTATTTTTGTGATGGAGTTCCATTTGAATTTACCATTGCATCCGATAAGAAACGAAAGAATAATTTCATTCAAAAATATCGAGTTGGACAGTATACCTCTGAAGATGTGGAGACTGACATTTTTGGATACATAGAAGCCGCATTAAGATCAAAAGCAGAAAAGAATTACTCTGTCTCCAATGTCCATCTCTGCGTATTGTGTTTGATTGATGGAACATCTTGGGTGTTGGATGAATACGGATCAATAACTTATCACCTTTTGGATGGTCGGAGGGAAGAGTTCTTTGCTAAAATTAAGACTCAATATATTAGCAGCAGAATATTTCAGAATATATTTCTTATTTTTCCTGATATGTCCGCTAAGTGGTGGGTTTGGGATGTGCTAACAAACAAACGATCAAGTGTGCAACTTTCACCCAGCCAAATAATACGTAAGAAAGCTCCTTTTATTATCGAACAGCATATTTTTGATGAACTTATATCAAGATTTAGCGATAATGAAAGCAATGAGGTGAGTCTATGAGCTACGACTACTCTGAAAATATCCTCGTCCAGGAAAGTGCTGGGCACCTGCTGGAGCGGGAGCTGGGCTGGGAGGTGGCCCTTGCCTATAACACCGAACAACTGGGCAAAGACGGCACCTTTGGTCGGACAAGCTACCGGGAAATCCTGCTCACCCGGTATTTTCGGCAGGCCCTCCTGCGGCTTAATCCGTGGCTCACCTCCGCCCAACTGGATGAGGCCCAGAAGAAGATAGAAAGCCGCCTCTCCACCGCCTCCCTTATGCAGATCAACGAGGAAAAGTATGCTCTGATCAGGGATGGCATTCCCGTGACCGTGCAGCGCCCCGGCGGCAGAACCGAGGAGAAGAGAGCGGCGGTCATCGACTTTCAGAACCCGGAAAACAACCACTTTCTGGCCATCAAGGAACTGAATATCCACGGCGATCTCTATCGCCGCCGCACAGATATTGTGGGCTTTATCAATGGAATTCCCCTGCTGTTTGTGGAACTGAAAAAGAACACGGTGGATGTCCAGAACGCCTACACGGACAACTATACCGACTACCTGGACACCATCCCCCATCTGTTCTACTACAACGCCTTGCTCATCCTCTCCAATGGCCTGGAGGCGAAGGTAGGCACGCTGGGCAGCAAGTATGAGTTCTTCCATGAGTGGAAACGCCTCAGCGAGCAGGAGGCGGGCAGCGTGGCTCTGGAAACCATGCTGCGGGGTATCTGCAAAAAGGAAAACTTCCTGGATCTGCTGGAGAACTTCATCCTCTTCGACCACTCCGGCGGACGCACCGCCAAGATCCTGGCCCGCAATCATCAGTATCTGGGTGTCAACGAGGCGGTTAAGGCCTACGAGGTTCGGAAACTAAACAACGGCAAGCTGGGTGTCTTCTGGCACACCCAGGGCAGCGGAAAGAGCTATTCCATGGTGTTCCTGGCACAGAAGATCCGACGGAAGTTCGCAGGCTCGCCTACCATTGTCATCCTCACTGACCGGGATGAGCTGAACAAGCAGATCAGTGACACTTTTGAAAACTGCGGTCTGCTGGGCAAGGCCAAAGCCAGCCAGTTTATCGCCACCAGCGGCGAGGATCTGGTACAGAAATTGAAGGGCAATCCCAGCTTTATTTTCACCCTCATTCAGAAATTCAACAAGGCAAACCCAGAACCAATCTATCCCGACCACGATATCCTCATCATGTCTGACGAGGCCCACCGCAGCCAGTACGGCATCTTTGCCGACAATATGACGGCGCTGCTGCCTACCGCCTCACGGATTGGCTTTACCGGGACGCCTCTGCTGTCCAACGACAACATCACCGAGCGCACCTTCGGTGGATACATATCGGTGTATGACTTCAAGCGGGCGGTAGAGGATGGCGCTACGGTTCCTCTGTACTATGAGAACCGAGGTGATAAGATTGCGGATCTGCACAACCCGGAGATCACCGACCGGATTCTGGACGCCATCGAGCGGGCCGATCTGGATGTGGATCAGCAGGAAAAGCTGGAGCGAGAATTTGCCAAGGAGATCCATTTGCTGACTGCCCAGCAGCGCCTGGGGTCCATTGCAAAGGATTTTGTAGGTCATTACTCCGACCTGTGGACCAGCGGCAAAGCCATGTTCGTCTGCCTGAATAAGGTCACCTGTGTCCGAATGTATGATCTGGCGCAGAAGTACTGGGCGGAGGAGATTGCCAGACTGGAAAAGGAGATCAAGCACGCCACCCAGCAGGAGGCCCAGGAGCTGAGCCGCAAGCTGGAGTGGATGAAAGAAACCGAGATGGCGGTGGTCATCAGCCAGGAGCAGAACGAGATTCAGACGTTCCAGAAGTGGGGCTTGGACATCAAGACACACCGACAGAAGATGGAGAAGCGGGAGCTGGACAAGGAATTCAAGGACCCGGCCAATCCCCTGCGGGTGGTGTTTGTGTGCGCCATGTGGCTCACCGGCTTTGATGTGAAGTGCCTGTCCTGCCTGTATCTGGACAAGCCCCTCAAGGCCCACACCCTGATGCAGACCATTGCACGGGCCAACCGTGTGGCCGAGGGCAAGAGCAACGGCCTCATCGTGGACTATATCGGTATTGTAAAGGCTTTGCGGAAGGCCTTGGCGGATTACACGGCCAATGTGGACGGGCAGGGCGGCGCCGATCCCACGGTGGATAAAGAAGAACTGATTGCCCGAATTCTGGATACCATCTCGGCAGCAAAAGACTACTTACAGCAGCATGATTTCCGTTTGCAGGATCTGGTTGACGGAAAGGATTTTGAAAAACTGGCGCTGCTACAGAAGGCTGCCAATGCAGTGAGCGGCACCTTGGAGGAACGAAAGCAGTTTCAGACTTATGCCACCGAACTGGTGCGCCTGATGAAGTATGCTGACCGTCAGGATGTTTCTTCGGTATCCAGGAAGGAATATGAAGCCATCGTGGCCATCTTCCACGAGCTGCAAAAAAAGCGTAAGAGCGCCAGCAATGTGGATCTGATGGTGGAAATCAATAGCATTATCAGCGAATATGTGCAGGTGGATGCGTCTGGAGAAGGCGTTGTCCCCTCCCGCCAGTTTGACATCAGCAAAATTGATTTCGACTTGCTCCGGAGAGAGTTTGCCAGAGCCAAAAAGAAAAACCTGATTCTCAAAGACCTGGATGACCTTATCCAAGAGCGTCTTGATAAGTTGCTCTTTTCCAATCCCCAGCGCATCAATTACTACGAGCGGTACCAGCAGATCATCGAGGACTACAACAGTGAGCAGAATCGGGCTACCATCGAGAAAACCTTCATGGATCTGATGGATCTGGCCAACAGTATGGATCAGGAGGAGCAGCGGTATGTCCGGGAGGGTTTCTCCAGCGATGAAGAATTGTCCCTCTATGATCTCTTATTTTTTGAAAATCTTTCCAAACAGGATATTCAGAAGATCAAACAGGTAGCAGTTGATCTTCTGGCAAAGGTGAAGGCCAAAATCGCGGAGCTGGATCACTGGACGGACAAGCAGGAAACCAAAGCTGCGGTGGACAACCTCATTCGGGATACCTTGTGGGCGGAATTGCCGGAGTGCTACGATGAGGTCAGTATTTCTGGGTACCGCCAAAGAATCTATGAATATGTGTATACTCGTTATCCTGATGTTGCGTAATGCATAAGGATAAAACGCAGGAGGAATTATGGCACAATATGAAGTGAACAATAGCTCAATACAAACCCTGCTGTCATGGATTCGCAGTGGGGAAATTGCCATTCCAGAAATCCAGCGTCCTTTTGTTTGGGACTCCACCAAGGTGCGTGATTTAATTGATTCACTGTATGCCGGTTTTCCGGTGGGCTATATTATTGTCTGGAAGAATCCTGATGTGCGTCTGAAAGACGGCACCATTTCTTCCGGCAAGAAAATCCTCATTGA
>ULRO01000710.1_pt1 | contig 11075 bp, 8 predicted proteins | sample 1955421 | NCBI WGS metagenome assembly ULRO01 (sample SAMEA4835682, study PRJEB28245) | human gut metagenome | biome: gut microbiome; material: fecal sample | place: Denmark | collected 2008 | reverse complement strand
CTCTCCCGGAGAGCAGCCGCAGCGTATGGCATGAAAAAGGGTGCGCTGCCGGAAGCAGCACACCCTTTCGGACAGTGTGGTTCAGTGCAGAAGCAGCGTCAACAGCCAGATACACAGGCCAAGGCCGCCCAGAAACGCCAGTGCGATCAGCAGGGACGCCTTCATGGTACCCAGCAGGAACGCCCACCGGTCGCCTCGGGACATGGGCGGCACATACTCGCCGTCGGACGGCTCCTGCCGCTTCTTCCGGGAGACTCCCTCTTTATGGCCGAACAGGGGCGGCCGGTCCAGACCGGACATATCCGCTACCGTCCGGCCGTCGTCCTCCCACTCCTTGTGCTGGTCGCTCATGCCTCGTCGTACAGATGGCAGACCACATAGTGGCCCGGCTCGATCTCACGCTGCTGAGGCACCTCGGTCTTGCACTTCTCCATGCAGTTGGCGCAGCGGGTATGGAACTTGCAGCCAGCCGGCGGATTCGCCGGGGAGGGAATGGAGCCCTCCAGCACGATACGATCCATCTTCACCGTGGGATCCGGCACCGGGATGGCAGAGAACAGGGCCTTGGTGTAGGGGTGCAGCGGATTGCGGAAGATGTCCTCCGTAGCGCCGTACTCCACCAGATTGCCCAGATACATGACGCCCACCGTGTCGGAGATGTATTCCACCACGGACAAATCGTGGGAGATGAAGAGATACGTCAGGTTGTACTTCTTCTGCAAATTTTTCAGCAGATTGATGATCTGCGCCTGAATGGACACGTCCAGAGCCGACACAGGCTCGTCGCAGACGATGAACTCCGGGTTCAGAGCCAGCGCACGGGCGATACAGATACGCTGCCGCTGGCCGCCGGAAAACTCGTGGGGATAGCGATCCTTGTGGAAGGGCTGCAGGCCGCAGTTGTCCATGACCTGGTCGATGTAATCATCGAATTCCTCCTTGCTCACCAGACCGTGCTCACGCACCGCCTCACCGATGATCTCGCCCACGGGCATACGGGGCTGCAGAGAGGAGAAGGGATCCTGGAAGATGATCTGCATCTTCGTGCGCATATCCCGCATTTCCTTGTCGGAGAGGGCGTACACATCCTTGCCGTTGAACAGTACCTGACCGCCGGTCTTTTCACCGGCCAGACGCAGGATGGTACGGCCGGTGGTGGTCTTGCCGCAGCCGGACTCGCCCACCAGACCCATGGTAGTACCACGCTTGAGGTTAAAGGTGACACCGTCCACGGCCTTCACATGGCCCACAGTCTTGCTGATCATACCGCCCTTGATGGGGAAGTACTTCTTCAGGTCCTTGACCTGCAGAATGTACTGGGGATCATACTCCACCGGCGTTTCAACGGTTTTCTTCTCGTTTGCCATGGTTATTCACCCACCTTTCCGTCAAAGTAACGATAGCAGCTGACCATATGCGTGGGGGAGAGCTGGATCATATGGGGATACTCGCCGCTGCACTTCTCCACCTGCATCTCGCAGCGGTCCTTGAAGTAGCAGTAGTCCGGCATATTGATGGGGTTAGGCACCTTGCCGGGAATGGAGTACAGCTTATCCACCTTCTTGCCCACCACGGGCTTGGAGGCCATCAGGCCGATGGTGTAGGGGTGGGCGGGATTGGCGAAGATCTCCTCCACCGTACCCTTCTCCACCACACGACCGGCATACATGACCACCACGTAATCCGCCATCTCAGCGATAACGCCCAGATCGTGGGTGATGAGCATGATGGAGGAATTGATCTTGTTTTTCAGATTCCGCAGCAGATCCAGGATCTGTGCCTGAATGGTCACGTCCAGAGCCGTAGTGGGCTCGTCAGCGATGATCAGCTTGGGGTTGCAGGACAGGGCCATGGCGATCATGACACGCTGGCGCATACCGCCGGACAGCTCGTGGGGGAACATATTATACACGCCCTCGCAGTTGGCGATACCGGCCATCTCCAGCAGGTGGATGGAGCGTTCCTTGATCTCCTCCTTGCTCTTGCCCTCGCCGTCGTGGAGGGCAATGACCTCGTCCAGCTGAGCGCCGATGCGGAACACCGGGTTCAGGCTGGTCATGGGCTCCTGAAAGATCATGGACATATAGTTGCCCCGCAGATTCTGCATCCGCTCCGTGGGGGTCTTGGTGATGTCGTAGCACTTGCCGTTGCCGAGGTTCAGGCGAATTTCGCCGTCCACGATCTGGCCCTGCGGCCGCTGCAGCAACTGCATGATGGAGAGGCTGGTAACGGACTTACCGCAGCCGGACTCGCCCACCACGCCCACGGTCTTGCCGATGGGGACGTCGAAGGAGACGCCGTCCACAGCACGGACGGTACCCACATCCGAGAAGAAGTAGGTATGCAGATTCTCGATTTCCAGTGCGTTGTTGGGATCCTTCATCTGAGTCAGATACTCGGACTCCGGCACATTCTTGCGCTTATGGCGCTTTTCCAGCTGATCTGTGATGCGGCGGTTCTCACGGGAGATGCGCCGGGATTCCTTGGCGGACAGATAGCCGGTCTCATTCTTCTTAGACATACAGGCTCCTCCTTTCTCAGCGCTTCATCTTCGGGTCGAACGCATCCCGCAGACCGTCGCCGGCCAGGTTGAAGGCCAGAACCGTCAGCAGCAGCAGCAGACCGGCGGGGATCCACACCCACCAGTAGTTGGTCAGCACGTGGGTGTTGTTCACGTCGCTGATAATGTTGCCCCAGGAAGCGAAGGGGAACTTCACGCCCAAGCCAAGGAAGGACAGTGTGGCCTCGGTGATGATCACGGAGCCCAAGCCCATGGTGCAGTTGACGATCAGCTGAGGAATGACGTTGGGGATCAGGTGCTTGAAGATCCGGCGGGAGACGCTGATGCCACAGGCCTCGGTGGCCGTCATGAACTCCTGCTCACGCAGGGACAGGATCTGGCCACGGACCAGGCGGGCGATACCGGCCCAGCCCAGGAAGCCCAGGATCAGCATCAGGTATATCATTCGCAGCCAGCCATCCACACGCTGAGCGTCCATGGCGGCGCCCAGAATGATAATGATGGGCATGGAGGGGATGCAGTAGAAAATATCCACCACACGCATGATGAGGTTATCCACCCAGCCGCCGAAGTAACCGGCAATGCCGCCGAAGATAACGCCGATGACGGTCTCAATGACGATGACGATGAAGCCGATCATCAGGGACACACGGCCGCCGTACATCAGGCGGGTCAGCATATCCATGCCGTAGCCGTCGGTACCCATCAGGTGCTCCTTGCTGGGAGCGGAATACTTATCGTACTGGCGGCTGGTCTGCTCCTGCAGAACGGACCAGCTGTTGGTGGCAGCGTCGAAGGAGATATCATACTCCGCCGTAGCGCTCTGGGGCGTGTCATCCGGCATCTGACTGTCGTCGGGGGTGATGGCGCTGCTGGTACCGTCCTCCTCATCGGTGGCGGGCTCCTCATCCACGATGAGGGACTCGTCGGTGTAGGTGAACTTTTCGCCGCCGGCGTTGATGGTGTCGATGAGCTTATCCTTGAAGTCACGGGACAGGAACACGTCTGGCATCAGAGCCTGCACCACGTAGGGGCTGACATAGGCCACCTCGGTGGCGCCGTCCATGACGCTGCCGCTTTCATCCACGGTGTAGGTCTTGCCGTCCTCCGTGAAGGTATCCGCACCGTCGGTGAGATAGGCCTTCAGGGCCTGATAGGTGAACTCGAAGGACAGGGTGGCGTCCGAAGCGGAGGGACTCACCACGCTCTTGTAGGCAAGGCCCACCACCTGACCATTTACGGAGACGCTGTAAAAGTCCTCCGCCTCCTTGGTCAGGGTGAATCTGTTGTCACGGTAGGTAAAGCCGTCCTTCTGCTGTTGGATGGCCAGCATAGCCTGCGCCTGAGCAGGCAGGCCGAACACGGAATCGTCCGCCGAAGAATAGCGGAACTCCGTATTCTTGATGACCGCCGCAAACTCCCGGCGGATGGTCTTATCGGCGTAGAAGAACTGATCCTGCTTATAGGGGGAGATCAGTCCGCCGATAAAGGAGAAAACAAACATGAACACGAGGATCGCCATACCGGTCACCGCCAGACGGTTCCGGAAGAAGCGCTTGGCCACCAGCATACCGGGGGACAGCACCTTCACACGGCGGTCGTCGTTCAGAGAATAGTGCTCCTCCGACGGCTTCTGGTCGGCGTGCTCGATCTCTTCATTCAAAGTATCCTTCAGATTCTCGTTATGATCTGCCATCGTTTATTTCCTCCTTTCTTAAGCGATACGTACACGGGGATCGACCACCGCATACAGGACGTCGGAGATCAGGTTGCCCAGCAGGGTCAGGATCGCCAAAAACGTCATATAGAACATGGAGAACGGGATATCGCCGCCCACCATGGCATTATACGAGGTCAAGCCGATGCCGGGGATGCCAAACAGGGTCTCGGTGATCAGAGCACCGGAGAACAGGCCCGGCAGGCTGCCGCCAATGATGGTGACCAGCGGGATCAGCGTGTTGCGGAAGGCGTGGTGATAGATGACCTTCCGCTCGGACAGGCCCTTGGCCCGTGCGGTACGGATGTAGTCGGCGTTCAGCACCTCCAGCATATTGGTGCGGGTATAGCGCATCAGGGAACCGACGCTGATGACCACCAGCGTCACGATGGGCAGCACCAGATGATGCGCCTTGTCCCAAAACTGACCGGCCGCAGACAGCTGCTGGTAGTTACGGCCGATGAGACCGTACAGGTCGAACCAGCCCAGCTTCACGGAAAAGACCAGCTTCAGCAGGGACGCAAAGAAGAACGTAGGCAGGGAGATACCGGCCAACGCAAAAACAGAGATGGCATAGTCCGTCTTGCTGTACTGCTTGGTGGCAGCCAGCACGCCCAAGGGGATGGCAATGATGATCTCCAGAATGAAGGCGATACCGCCCATGATAAAGGACAGCCACACCGTGTCGTTAAACTTCTGGAGCACCGGCACCGTGTACAGCCAGCTGTCACCGAAGTTGCCAGTGAACATCTCGCCCAGCCACGCAAAAAAGCCGGAAATGATCCCGCCGTTCATATGATACATCTCTTCCAGCTGGGCCAGCCACTCCTCATAGCTCTTGGAGCCGGGCGCCATGGCCTTCTGCTGTGCCATTCTCTCGATGTAGGACGTCGGGAGACAGCGCATCAAGCCATAGATGATGAACGAAACAAAGAACAGGATCACAATGGAAATCAGTATTCTTTTCAAAACATATTTTCGCACAAATTCAACCTCCGTTCTGATGATACAACGGGCCGGCGCCGCTCAGACGCCATGCCGCAAAGCCCACTGCACATCAGGCAGCGACCTGCAATTTTTGAAAGTCACTTCCCGATATGCAGCCGGGGCGAACCGGTAACCGCAATGGCCACCGGTTCGCCGGGTCTGCTCAGTCAGTCAGCAGGACCGACCGGATACCGTTATAAGCACGGAGCTTAGTTCAGCTCCATGTTCTCGATGCCGTTCAGCCAGCCGTAGAAGGTGGTGATATCGGGCAGCACGGTCTCCATCTTCACACGCTCGGTGCTGAAGATGATGGCGTTCTGACGCTGATAGACAGGCACCTCGGTAGCCCAGTCAACAATGGTGTCCAGGCAAGCCTTGTACAGGGTCTTACGATAGGACTGATCCAGAGACTTACGAGCCTCCATGATCATGTTATCCAGCTCCTCGTCAGCGACGCAGTACATATAGCTGGAGTTACCCTGATCGGGACCACCCTGGGGGTTGAAGCCATTGCCCATGTCGCCGTTGAAGTCGGCAACGTCGGCGTAGTAGACCTGATACATATCAGGATCCGGAGTGGCGCTCCAGGCGGCACACCACATATCTACCTGACGGGCCCGGATGCCATCCCACAGAGCGGTAGCATCGGACAGGTCGGTGACCACGATATCCATACCGATCTCAGCCAGGGCCTTCTTAGCCTCGGTGACCATCATGAAGGCGGGGTGGTTGCCGGTACCGTCGGCGGGGATCTGAACCTCATACTGCATCTTGGCGCCCTCGGGAGCGGCAGTGATCTTGCCGTTCTCGACGGTGTAGCCGGCGGCCTGGAAGAAGCCCAGAGCAGCGGCCTTGGCGGCGGCATACTTATCATCGGCGCTCATGCCGGAGGTGTAGATGGGATTGCCATCGACATCCACGGAGAAGGCCACCTGATAGCCGGCGTCAGTGGGCTGAGGAGCAGCCCAGGAGGTGTTGGAGATGGGGTAGTTGATCACGGTGGCACGCTCGCCGTAGTAGGACTCGACGCTCAGCTCACGGTAAGCGGCAAACACAGTGGCCAGACCCTTACGCAGGTCCTTGGAGGCATCGGAGCCGGGATCGCCGCCCACGTTCACGGCCACAGCGGAGATACCCATGTAGCCGTAGCCCAGGTTATCCACGGTGTCGACGGTGATCTTGTCGCCGTCCAGCTCGCCGTTGCTGTTCTGCTGCTGGATGGCGTCCACGGTGTCGGCGCTGAAGGAAGGATCGGTGATATCAATGGTGCCGGTGACGACGCCGTTGAGCTTATCGGTCTCCTGAGACTCCAGGAAGTTGACGTACTTGATCTTGGGAGCGCCCAGATAGTAAGAATCGTTGGCCTCGAAGTTCACAGTACCGTTCTCGAACTTAACGAACTTGTAGGGGCCGGCGCCCATGGGCTGGGTGGTGACGGAACGGACGTGGGACAGATCGCCCTTGTCGAAGCCGAACTTGTTGTTGGCGTAATCGTACTTGTCCTTCTCACCATAGTAGTGCATAGGAGCGATCACAACGCCCAGCTGATACACGGCGGTAGCGGAGACCTCGGTGAACACAACACGCATACTGTAATCGCCGGTCTTCTGGATACCGGTGATGTTGGCAGCGGACTCGCCGAAGGTGACAGCCTTGGTGGAGGTGGCGTACACATCCGCAGGCAGCAGATCGGACAGAGCGGAACCGGCAGTCTCAGCCTCCATGGCGGAGAAGTTCCAGTCATACTTGGCAGCAATGGCCAGGAAGAGATCCTTAGCGGTAGCATCGTCAGCCAGGCCCTCGAAGCCCCAGCCGGCAGCAGCGGCCTTGACATCGCCCTCGGCAACGCCGGAGTTCGCGACCATGTAGTCCACGATCTCCTGAGCGAACTTCACACCGCCGTCGTTGACGGCATCCCAGAAAGCCTTCTGAGTGGCCTCGTCAACCACGGAGAAATCGGTGCTGCCCTCGCCCAGCTCGCCCAGATACTTGGACATGGTGGACATACCGGAACGGTACTCGGCCATGCCCTGAATGGGCTGAGCGTACAGGGTGTTAGCACCGTCATAGGTGGGATCGCACAGAACGTACATGGAGAAGATGACGTCGTCGATGGTGATGGGCTCGCCATCGGAGAACTTCAGATCGTCACGCAGGGTGAAATCATAGTACACGGTGCCGTCGGGGTTCTCGGTGACGGTCATGTCAGCAGGACCATAGTAAGTATAGTCGGTGCCGTTGTAGTTGCGGGTCTCGCCCTTGATGCCCTTCTCGACGATAGCGCCGGTACGGTCGCCATTGAGCAGGCTGAGTGCGGTCATGGTGTAAACATCCTGATCGTAAGCAGTCTCTGCAAAGAAGGGGGAGAACTTGCTGCTGAACGGGGAATAACCCACGACCAGCGTGTCTTTTGCGCCGGAACTGCCGCCATCTTTCTTGCCGCATCCGACGACCAAGCTCAGGCACATCACAACGGAAAGCGCAAGAGCAAGGATACGAGTTGCTTTTTTCATTGGAATCCTCCTTAAATATATTTGAACAAAACGGATATCGCTATCCGGCGTTCACACACAGAAAACATCAGTCCGCCGTCTCCTCCGGCGGCCCCTCCCATGGCAGGGTCTGCACATAGCGCCGCAGCAGCCATGCCCCGGCCAGAAGCGCTGCCTTCAGCAAAAGGCACAGCAGCAGCCCTGCCAGCCGTCCCGCCGTTCCGTGGACGATCATGCACAGCGCCGTCCCCAGCATTCCGGCCCCGGCGGCGCACATCACCAGCACGGCCCGTCCCGGCAGCGCCTGAACGGTGGCCTTGTAGACGTAGGCCCGCAGCGTCTCGCCGCCGGACGTCAGCCGCACCAGCGCCCAGACGACGCTGCCCACGGCTCCCACCTCCATGAGATAGGGCAGGATCTGGAACACACAGTGGGCCATGGTCTCGCCGGAGAAGCCTCCCGCCAGCACCAGCACCACCAGCACGATCCCCAGCGCCCACAGCCGCAGGAGCGCCTGCTTCCAGCCGTCCCCGGCAAAGTGGAAATGGCTGCCGTCATAGATGTAGGCCCCGGTAAGGTCCCGATGAAAATCGTTGAGATAGGCACGGCGGCCAGCCTGTTTTTTCTTCTTGTCAGCCATGCCTGCTCCTTCCGAGGGCCGCTTTCGGCAGCCGCTGAGATCAGGGTACACACAGCAGGCGCACATTTATTGCCTTTCTGTGAACACCGATGTTTCTATGATTCTACCACAGTTCCGCCCGCATTTCAACACAAACATCAACTTTTTTGTCATTTTGCAGAATTTGTACCTCCGCCCCGGATTTTGTGGTAAATAGCAGATTTCCGAAGAAAAATTTCGGCAGAAGCAACAAAAATAGCAGAAATATCCGCACATGAAAAAACTCTGATTTCCTCCGCCATCATTTTCCATTGCCGTCGGTCATCTTTCCTGCCAAATGACGTGCCGCTTCATCGACACTTCCGTCTCCCACTTCCGTATCCATTTTCGGATACAACTGTCTACGCAAAGAGCGGCAGGAACTGCGTCAAAGGGGGAGAACCGCCTTACGGCGGCTCTCCCCCTTTGCTATTCTTTGCTCCCCACCAGATCAGTCGATGGTCTTCATCTCAAAGGTTTCGCCGGTGGTGGTCTTCCAGACCATGGCCGTGATGACCTTATCATTTCCGTTCCGGTCCAGCACCGTGATTGACGCCTGCCGCTTACGGCGGGCGATGCTTGTGTCGACGATATGCCCTTTGGTTGCCCCTCCACCCGTAGGTGGAGAGGACTTGATAAAATTAGTGAATAGCGGTAAGGCTCGTTGCTTCTGCAACGGTCGCTTCCTTCTTCATGCACTTGGTTGTATCCGTGTTGTTGAACTTGTTGCCGGAAGAAGCGATCTTCGTATTGACATCAAACGCAGTAACACCGAAATAACCGATATACGGTGCCTTAATGTCATTATTGCTGATTGTGTAGGTCACATTGGCGTTGGTCGCCGCATTATGGAACCAGAACGCGCGTCCATGTATCGCACAGACGGAGGAGGGTTATATTCGCCGCTCTATGCAAGCGGGAACCGTGAGATTAGTTCCATTTGAATGTTCCACCATTAATGACGAGCTTATCTCTATTCTCAGTGCAGAAACGACCTTCGGTAGACCACTCAAACTTACCACCGGAGATAGTCACCGTACCCTGTGCACCATTGCGGATGTCAACCATCACCTGAGTAGGCTCATCATATGTGAAGTGTCCGCCCTTGATTTCAATCGTGCCGGTTCCTGCTGCCAGAGAAATCTTGCCTCCGATTTCGCCATTATTGACAGTCAGCTTACCCGTGTAGGTCGAACCAGCGGTTGCGCCTGTACCAAGCCAAGCAATCTTGCCGCCGTTGATCTCGGTTGCACCGGCATTATTTGTGCGAATTTCCCGGAATTCACCATTATTGACAGTAAGAATTCCCTCGTTAAAGAAGTTAGGAACAGAAGTAAATCTGCCGTCATCGATCGTGAGAACACCCCTGTTGGTAATGCTACCGGCATACTCGCCACCGCTAATTGTTACATTAGAACCAATGAAAATGTCAATGTTGGTCCCAACATTTCCGTTAATAGCTGCGCTGCTTTCAGAAATATAACGAATTCTGGAAGCAGAGATTACACCGCTGTTGGTATTAGGCTTGCCATCTTCATGAGCATATTCCATGCAGCAAATCGAAGACGCATCCTGACCAGAGATGTTGCCGAAGTTTTTGCAATCGGAAATAGTCAGATTAGTTCCGACGGAATTCATGGAAACAATGCCTGCAACCTTATCGCCATTACTGGTAATGCTGCCCTTGTTAACGCATCCGGTGATAAGACCGTTTCCTCTGTCACTGACATTGTAAACAATACCGCCCGCACGGGGAGCAGTAACATTTCCGTTGTTTACACAGTTCTTAATCGTGAACTTACCCTCCTGAGCATACACAACGACACCGGCAGCGCCATTGTTTGTGTTGCAGCTCACATCGCCCTCGTTGACGCAGTTTTCCAGCAGGGCATTGTTAGCCTCAATCTTAACAGTAATGCCAGCAGCCTTGTTTGTGCCGGTTACGGTAGCTCTGTTGGTGCAATTGATAACCTTGCTGCTACCATCCACTCTTGCGGCAATACCAGCCACATTCGAGCCTTTTACGCTACCTTCAACAGTGAGGTTTTTAACGGTAGCATTTTCGATTGCGCCAAAGAAAGCGGCATAATCGGGACCGTTTTCAATTTTCAGATTCAAAACCTTGCGGTTCTGACCATCAAAAACGCCTCTGAACTTGTTACCATCCTTAACACCAATAGGAGTCCACTCATTGCCGTTAAGGTCAAGGTTCTTGGTGAGCTTAATGGTATAACCAGCATAGTCATTTCCGTTGTTTACTGCTTCTACCAGTGCGGCAAGCAGCTTGCCGGACTCAACAGTAACAACCTTGTTGGTGTCGTCCGTTGCAACAGCGAGTTCAGCGGCGGTAGCAGTTTCGCCATTCCAAGTGTCGATCGGATACTCGGCATTCCTATCGTATTCGGGTCCGTGACTATCATTTTCAACAGTATCCTGAGTAGCGTAAACGGTAATACCGATGCCGTCAATAGTAAGATTCTGATAATCATTGCCGGCGGTTTCCTTCATATGACCCTTGATGGTGAAAGCATCGCCCTGCTGACCGGCAGTCAGATGTCCCTCGGTCAGATCGATAGCGGCATCGTTGATGGTCCAATCAATAACCTCATTGAGCTTTGCGTCGCCCTGAATACCGGTGATCTGAATCTTGTACTTCAGGGCCAGATTGCCGTTGTTGACGACACGCAGCTCCGGCAGGGT
>ULRO01051959.1_pt1 | contig 11098 bp, 9 predicted proteins | sample 1955421 | NCBI WGS metagenome assembly ULRO01 (sample SAMEA4835682, study PRJEB28245) | human gut metagenome | biome: gut microbiome; material: fecal sample | place: Denmark | collected 2008 | reverse complement strand
TTACATCCGTATTTTAACTGAATCTCGTTCATCTTATTTTTTCTCCTATTCTACGATATTCACTATTCAGAACCTGCATTCGCAAAACGCCTCTTTGAGGCTTCCTTTTTGCGCTCATTACACATTCTTGTTCACGATCTTAGTCTCGTATTTGCCGGTCTCGATATCAATGAAACGAACGAACAGGGAGACTTTGTTGTCCTCATTTAAGCTGTTCCACAGCATATCGGTAAATGCATCCATATCATCGGGGATCTCTACCAGCTTAGGCTCACCCTGGAAACTGGGCAGGGGATTGCCATCGTGCATGTAAGTATGAATGAAACGTCCCTCTCCGGGAAGGGGATTCTCGTAAGCATAGGTAAAACGCAGGCAGGAATCAGGGTTGCCGTTGTCACTCTTCAAAATGGACATGGCGTAATTATACTTGCCGTTCTCGATATGCATGATACCGGAGATTCTCGGTGTATAATTCGGTCCGTCCGGCTCGAATTCTCTGGTGCGCAGGGACTGTTCAAAGGTCAGCTGTTTGTCCATTCCCTCGTAAATAGTGTCTGTCTGGTCACCGTTGGTCACGATAGTCTTGTTGCCCAGGACCCGTACCGGCGCATAGATGATCAGACTGGGATCTTCCAGTTTGGAAGGATCGAAAGCCTGGGTGCGGATGCCCTCTCCCTCTGTCACGAACACACGATTGCGGCTGTTGGCGCTTCTTCCCATGATAAAATAAGCGGTTACAGCATATTTACCGTTTGCAGAGCGTCCGATCACAATACCTCTGCCGGGATAAGCATTGCTTTTCAGTTCCTGTTCCAGTTGTAACATAGTTTTTCCTCCGTTTAATCTTTAAAATAAGAAACCGCCTAAGCACCAGAAATAGACGGTGCCCAGGCGGTCGGCTTTCACTATTCTACACTCCCTGTGGGTATCTCCACTGCAGCAGGCTGCGTTCCGCCAGTCGTGTAGCTATATCAATAGTAGCATGGTAGCCCGATACTTGACAAGAGGGATTTTGATAATTTTGTTACTTCCGTAACAGTTCTGCCCCAAAGCCTTCATAAAAGCGTCTGCTGCGCAGCCGTCGCTGCTATGCAGCTCATCTTTTATTCATGTTTTGGGCGCTCCGCTCATAGAAGAGCAAATGTGCCGCTCCGTGTGCAAGCACCCGATCGTCGCATTTGCTATTCTATGGCTGAACTGTTACTTCACATATTTTGCCTCGAACGCATGCCTCTCCATAGGACGGTCAAAATAGTATCCCTGAATATATTTGACCTTCATGCCCTGCAGCACTTTGAACTGTTCCGGAGTCTCAATACCTTCCACGCAGACACTGACTCCAATGGTCTGTGCCAGCTCTGCCACCATCTTGATAAAGGACTGGGAATAGGCATCCCCCGCCAGATCCTTGACGAAGCTCTGATCCACCTTGATGACATCAATGGGGATCTCCCGGATATGGTTCAGGGAAGAATAACCGGTACCGAAATCATCCAGTGCCAGAGAGACTCCCAGTGCCTTGATCCGGTTCAATATCTCTTTCATACGATCCATATCGTTGATCGCAAGACTCTCTGTTACCTCCAATGTCAGATTTTTCGGTGACAATCCGGTATCCGCAAGCGCTTTTTCCACCGTCTCTACGATATCCGGCTGTAAGAGCTGTACCACAGAGAGGTTGACATTTACTTTATAATCCGGATATCCGGTATCGTTCCAGCGCTTGCAGCGGCTGCAGGCCTCCGTCAGTACATAATTGCCGATGGGATTGATCAGACCGAGGTACTCCGCCAGCGGGATGAATTCCGCCGGTGAGATGAAGCCCAGCTTCGCGCTGTTCCAACGGATCAGTGCCTCCGCACCGGCGCAGACATCCTTTCCGCCCTGAATATCGATGATAGGCTGGTAATAGACCTCGAACTCCCGATAGCCCTCCACCGTGGCATCACGCATGTTCTTCTCCATATCCAGACGGCGTCCCGATACGGAATCATTGCCTTCCCGATACGTTTCTACGCGGTTTTTACCGGTCTTTTTCGCCTCATACATGGCAATATCCGCTTTTTTGATCAGATCTGTCACGGAATCTCCGGCATCCGGGAAGGTAACGATACCCATACTCATGGTACAGTAATAATCTGCATCCTTCAAAAACCAGGGCTTGCTGAAGATCTTCTTAATATCTTCCACAATATTTCCAAACCGGGGATAGCTGTCCGGCGGAATGATAATGACGAATTCGTCTCCACCCATACGGTAACAGGTATTCTCGATGCCATTGATCCGTTTCAGTGCATGGGAGATGGATTTTAACAGCACATCACCGTACTGGTGTCCCAGTCCGTCATTGATATGCTTGAAATCATCCAGATCCAGATACAATAACGCTCCTTTTCCTCCGATCTTCTTCGCCTGATCGATCTGTCTCGCCAGATCCCTCTCACAGCACATGCGGTTATACAGTCCCGTCAGAAAATCTGTGTATGCCTGCTGCTCGATCCGGCGCTGGTACAGCTTTTTATCTGTAATGTCATACAGAGAGTACAGATTGGCTTTTTTGCCATCCACCCAGGCGATCTCCTTGCACAGCAGATCATACCAGGTCTCCTTCTCGGCATGGTACACAACACTCACGGTACGGTTCTTGTCCTTGCGGACGCTGGACTGTAACAGGGCATCAAAATTATGGTCCATCAGTTCCTTGGCAAACGTATTCTTCAATATCTGGTTGGCGAACAGCATTCTGCCCGTATTCTGATCCGTTACGTAGATGGCACATCCCACATTGTCCAGAATCTCCTCCAGCGCGGCGTAAGAACCTGCCAGTGAATTTTTCTGGATCCGTCTGGTCAGGATACTCTGTAAGATCTTCACCGCGTCAGAGGTGAATTTAATCTCCGCCATGCTCCAGACATGCCCCTGTCTTCTGTGGTTCAGAGACAGCACCATATTGCCGCTCTCCTGTTTCAGGATAGGAAATATCATCACGGCTTTCATGCCTATCTTTTCAATTTCCTCAGAGTCAGGCTTACCCACACTGTCCGTAGATACCACCAGCGGCTTCTCTGTATGGAGAAAAGATTTCTCGGGAATCCCGCTAGTCTTGTCAAAATAAGAGATCAGTCCCGGTGCCAGCCATTCACAGACGACATTCATCGTATCCGTGTCTGCCTGCAACTGAAAAATCTCTGCGCTGTCTACCTGAATGTGCTGTGCCAAAATCTTCAGCCATCGGCTCATGGTCAGTTCAATCTGTTCATCGCTGTCCAGGAGCTGGACGATCTCCGTAGTAGCCTCTATCGTATGGAGATTGCGGCTCATCTCTTCCTCCGCATATCTGCTCCTTCTGCTCTCGGCTTCCGCGCTGAAACAGGACATACGGTCTCTGTAGATATCTGCACTGGTATCCCGCAACAGATCCAGAATCTGGTAAAAAGATATGGCATCGAGCTTCTTCAGATCATATACCTGCCAGTACAGAATGATCTGATTCTCCACACTGACGGCAACTGCTGCCACATGTCCGCCATCCGGCAGCTCTTCCACCACCTGTTCCTCCAGGGATCCTTCCTGTACTCTGTCTAATGCCTGCGCTGCTTTCTTCCGATATTCTCCTAAGATCGGATCTTCCCCATCCGGTCTTATCAGGGACTTATCGATGTACGGCTCTGTTATGGCTCTGCCTTCCTTGTCCACACAAACCGCTGTGACTCCCGTCACCTTGCAGAACTCGTTCTGCAGATGCTGCAGGCGCTTTTCGTCTATCAATTCACGTAATGCAAACTCAGCCACTTTTTTGCTCCCCTGTTTCTCTGTAAAATATTCAGAAATTCCTTCCCGAATATTTATATTCTACCATGCATCCCGAAATTGATACAAGCTATTATTTTACATTTTTTGCTATATTTATTAAATTGCTTGAAAAATTCGGATCATTTTGTCAATTATTGCAAATACTTTGCATGCAGAAAAAGGCGATCATAAGTCTGACCTACGATCACCTTTCTCATCTCTTTTTTGTAAAACTTATTTATCATCCACGCTGTAGTTCGGAGCTTCCTTGGTGATGTGGATATCATGAGGATGGCTCTCCTTCAGAGATGCTGCGGAGATCTTCACGAATCTGCCGGTCTCTTTCAGGGTTTCGATATCCTGTGCACCGCAGTAACCCATACCGGAACGAAGACCGCCGAGTAACTGGAATACGGTATCTTCTACGCTGCCCTTGTAAGCCACACGGCCCTCGACACCTTCGGGTACCAGTTTCTTTGCATTCTCCTGGAAGTAACGATCCTTACTGCCGTTCTCCATAGCCGCGATGGAGCCCATGCCACGGTATACCTTGTATTTTCTGCCCTGGAACAGTTCGTATTCTCCCGGGCTCTCCTCGCATCCTGCGAACATGGAACCCATCATACATACGTTACCGCCGGCTGCGATTGCCTTGGTAATATCTCCGGAATACTTGATACCGCCATCAGCAATGATGGGAATACCGTATTCTTTTGCCACGCTATAGCAGTCCATGATAGCGGATACCTGGGGAACACCGATACCTGCAACCACACGGGTAGTACAGATGGAACCGGGTCCGATACCTACCTTAACGGCATCTGCACCAGCCTCGATCAGTGCACGGGTTGCGTCGCCGGTAGCTACGTTACCTGCGATCACCTGCAGATCGGGATATTTTTCCTTGATCATCTTCAGACAGTTCAGTACGTTCTGGGAATGGCCGTGTGCGGAATCCAGTACGATGACATCAACTTTGGCTGCTACTAAAGCTGCCACACGATCCAGTACATTTGCGGTGATACCTACGCCGGCACCGCAGAGCAGTCTGCCCTGGGAATCCTTGGCTGCCAGAGGATATTTGATGGTCTTCTCAATATCTTTGATGGTGATCAGACCCTTGAGGTTGAAGTCCTTGTCTACAATAGGAAGTTTTTCCTTTCTTGCTTTTGCCAGGATCTTCTTCGCTTCTTCCAGAGTGATACCTTCAGGAGCGGTGATCAGTCCTTCGCTGGTCATGGACTCCTTGATCTTCTTGGTAAAATCAGTCTCAAACTTCAGATCACGGTTGGTGATGATGCCGACTAATTTTCTGCCCTCGGTGATAGGCACACCGGAGATCCTGAATTTCGCCATCAATGCATCTGCGTCTGCCAGAGTATGCTCCGGAGACAGAGAGAAAGGATCGGTGATGACACCATTCTCGGAACGCTTTACCTTATCTACCTCTTCTGCCTGTGCTTCGATAGACATGTTCTTATGGATGATACCGATACCACCCTGTCTTGCCATAGCGATCGCCATGCGGTGCTCGGTAACGGTGTCCATTCCTGCGCTCATCATAGGAATGTTCAGCTTGATCTTTTTTGTCAGCCATGTGGTCAAATCCACCTGATTGGGGACTACCTGAGAATAAGACGGTACCAGAAGTACGTCGTCAAAGGTAATGCCTTCACCAATAATCTGTCCCATTTTCTCTCCTCCTGTGTTCATTTGATAAGATTTGTGAATGATTTGTTTTGGTAATATAAGCTATGCTTATAATAAATATTTGATGTGCTTATAACATTTCCATGAGTTTAGCAAAGTTTTCTATGACTGTCAACCGGATATTGCATATTTTTGTATCAAAAAAGGATTCCGATGCATCCTGTTCACCGGAATCCTTTTGTTCATGAATCACTCACTGATCATTATTCGCTGAATACCTTACGGGGTGCCACGCTCTTGAGCACTTTCACCAGTTCCTCGTTGGGGCTTAAGATGATCTTCTCGCCACCTTCATAATACATGGCATAACGACCATCCGGCTGCAGAACCTCGCCGATGCTGTAATCCTTCTCCTTCACCTGACGGTTCTTGAAGTTGTCCAGATGATACGAATAGACCGGTGCAAATACTTCCATGCGGTCCAGGCTGTAAGTAGCTACACGCTTTCTCTTACTCTTTGCCATGATCTTGTCCACAGACAGCTCCTTATCCAGATAGAGATACTCATACTCCAGATCGGTGAACATATTCAGGAAATATGCTCCCACACCTGCGACAAGAGCGATCGGCAGGAAAATGATAAACACAAACATTACCAGGCAGCTTAACACTGTCAGGGTGACAAGTAATACTTTTAAGATTTTAGCCCACGCGGGCTGTTTTGCTTTTACCAGACATTCTACGTAAGAATCACTCATTTTTCGTTTCCTTTTCTCTTCCTTTATTTTGTAGCAGGGATTTTCCGCGCCGTTCTTCCGTTCCTTCGGGAAATCTCTGTTTACGTCTGTCCGGATTCTGTTTCTCCTGACAATCGCTTTCTATTATGATATATCATCCGTGGAAAACTTGCAAGATATGCCCGAATTTTTGGGGCGATTTAATTCTTTTTTTAGAATCCTCTTGCACTTCCTTCATTGACTTTCGGATATGGAACCTTTATCATAAATCTATATCAAGCGCAGAAAGGCGGTTTTTCCATGGCGGTAATGGATGAATTTAAAGAAGAACGGGAAGCACTGAAACGCGGCACTCCTAAACAGAAGCTGGCGTATTTCTGGTATTATTATAAATGGCATGTGATCATTTCCGTGATCATCATCGGTATGCTCGTAAGCTTTATTTACCAGTTCGTAAACCGAAAGGATACAGCTTTTAACACCGTTTTATTAAACGCAAGTCTCTTAGACCAGATATCCTCCGAGCAGCCAGATTTCCTTACGGATTTCGCCGAAAAAGAGGGCATCGATCTGAATACCAGCGATATCACCTTTGATACTTCTATTCGTATCGTGGAAGACAGCATGGACGAGGTCTCCGTCACTTCTACCCAGAAGCTGATGGCATATGTGGCAGCGAATGAGCTGGACAGCATGATCACGGATTTCAATTCTTTCCAAAAATATGCCAACAGCAGCCTGTTCTATGATCTGCGGGATATCCTCACAGAAGAACAGCTCCAGGCACTGGAACCTTATTTCTATTACGTGGACAGAGAAGTGGTGTTGGCGATCGAGGCAGCAAACGATGATCTGAATACCGATTATACTCCGGAATATCCCGATCCTCTTCACCCGGAAGAGATGCAGGATCCCGTCCCGGTGGGCATCTGCCTGACCGACTGTAAGGATCTGACCGACAACTATTACTTCCGCGGAGACGGTATCGTCATGGGCATCTACGCCAATGCGGAACATGCGGATACCGCAGTGGATCTGGCGGAATATTTATTGAGCAAATAGAAATTTGCAACACTGAACTTAAAAGGCATGCCCCGTTGTGATGGGACATGCCTTAATTATTTTTCTAAAAATCCAGATCGCGGAAGCGGTTTGGTTTCTTGGGCTTGCGCCGCTTTTTCGCCTGTCTGATAGCTTCTCTCCGCCTGCTTTGCAGGTCCTGGTTCACCGAGCGGTACCGGGATCTGGAGCGCTTTCTCCTGCGGCCAAACCGCCACGTCAGCCTGGTACTGCGATGTGCGAATTGGTAGTTCTTAATAAACGCCCGGATCAAAAGTATCAGGAAGATCACTACAGCGATCCCCAGTATCCAGAAAAATACCTTGATCACATTGATAAATATCACTGCCGGACCGCCGGAGGCCGTATCTTCTTCCCCGGAAGCTGTCGGCTGCGTAGCCCCGGTGCTGTCCGGCTCCTGCGTCGCTTCGGTAGCTTCTGCCCCATCCGTTGTTCCTGTGGTCTCGTCCCCAAACACACTGCTTCCTTTTTCCGAAGCCGTGAAATCTATGGATGCCGTTCCCAGTACCACATCATTGTAGGTATAGGTGATCACGGCAGCCTGCCCCGGCGCGGTATTGTCGTAGGAGATTGCGGACACAGCATCCCGGAACGTAATCGTGTTGGGCAGGGTAATACTGTCGTTTTGGTTCAATTGCAGAATCGGTTTGGAATTTCCGAAGATATCGTTGCCGCTGTAAAAAGCTCCCGCATTGTCGATATTATATTTCGTCTCCGTCTGAGAGATGTTTGCTCTCTGGAAATTACTGAATCCATAGTCGAACAGCGCAATCGTATCTTCATAATAATTAGGGTTCTCATCCTTCATCACCACGCAGATCAGCTTCATGCCATCCTTCTCCGCGCAGGAGACCAGGGTGCTTCTCGCCACATCGGTATAACCGGTCTTACACCCTACCAGGTAGGGATATGCGTATTTTCCGCCCGGGATCAGTTCCATCTTATTGACTTCCATGATGTCATCCGGTTGTCTCTCCGACGGCAGAATGTGCAGCATGTGCGTCATGGTCATCTTGCATAATGCTTCATTGGCAAAAAAAGCTCTGCCGATCATCGCAAGATCATAGGCGCTGGTGTAATGCTCCTCATTGGGAAGGCCGTTGGGATTGACAAAATGAGAATCCACACATCCCAGTTCCTTCGCACGCTCGTTCATGATATCACCGAAATCCTGCCAGGTCGTCCCCGAGATATGTTCCGCCACCGCAAAAGAGACCTCATTCGCTGAACGGATCAGAATCGCATTCAGACATTCCTCCATGGTCAGCTGCTCTCCCGGCTCGATGGCGATATGGTTGCTTCCGGGGTCGATATCATGTACCGCATCATAGGAGAAATCCACGATCTCATCCATGCTGCAGCGTTCTGAAGCAATCAGGGTCGTTAATATTTTCGTGGTACTGGCGGGATATTCCTTTTGATGAATATTTTTCGCATATAAGATAGCGCCGGTATCCGCATCCATCAAAATTGCGGATTCCGCACTGATCACCGGTCCCGTAGGCCAGTTCGCCACTGCATTGGACTGCACTGCCAGTGACTGATTGTAGGCAATGTTCTCCTCTTTGATGGTGGTAGCCGAAACTGTAAGTCCATCAGACACAAAAAGGCAGATAACGCTGATTCCCATGACTGCCTTCGTAAAAAGTGTTCTATATGATAAATGCTTAAAAAAACGCATGTATAAATCCTTCCTGATATATCTTTATAAACCTTTATAAAAATGGTGTATGATAATGCACATTCTCTATCATACACCATTTTACTTAAAAACCAAAGTGCTAACTTAATTTTTTTCGCATATGTTCCTGTCCGTCAAAATCTTTCCAGACAAACTCGCTGCCTTCCCAGATCATGTATCCATGCCAGCTGTCTTCCTTGGGCAGTGACACCGATCCGGGATTCATATAAATGTAAGATTCCTCTTCGTGTACAGTGCACTTCGGCACATGAGTGTGTCCGTGCAGCAATATGTCCCCGGGATGCAGCGGCGGAAGCTTCTGTTCGTTATAGATATGTCCATGTGTGGCATAGACTGCCGTCTCCCCTTCCGCAATCACACAGTAATCCGCTAACACAGGGAATTCCAACACCATCTGGTCCACCTCAGTATCACAATTGCCCCGGACGCAATAGATGTCATTTTTACGGGCATTCAAAAGTTCAATGACTTCCTTCGGTGCATATCCTTCCGGGAGGTCATTGCGGGGACCGTGATATAGGATATCCCCCAACAACAGAAGTCTCTCCGCTTCCTCTTTTTCATATGCCTCTAATAATTTTCTGCAATAGTATGCCGAACCGTGAATGTCCGACGCGATCATCCATTTCATCCTCTTTCCTCCGGGTTTTATATGAAACCCGCCACGACCGCCCGATGCAACAGGGTCGTGCACAACCACCTGTTCCGTCAGGGGCATGCATAGTCATCCATTCCAACAGGGTCACTTGACAAGCTTTCCAAGATAAAGTACATTGACAATACAGATTCTACACGAATCTGCAGCATTCATCAAGAAGAGTCATTAAATAAGAAAAATCATCAAACAGGAAAAATCATTAAATAAAGAAAGGTTATCAAATATATGAGATTACGCAATATTACCGGCTCCCGTGAAGTGATCGCAGGAAGTCCTTACGTGGTACCGGAAGATACTTTGGAAAGCTGCCCCGGAACCTGGCATGAGATCTTTGGTAACGATCACCCCATTCATATCGAGATCGGTATGGGAAAGGGACGTTTCCTGCATACCCTCGCCAAATCAAATCCGCAGATCAACTATGTGGGCATTGAAAAATATTCCAGTGTCCTGCTCCGTGCGATCCAGAAAATGGAGGAAGATGAGCTTCCCAATCTGAAATTCATCCGCATGGATGCCGAAGATATCGACAAGGTATTCGGGAAGGGAGAGGTCGACCGGATCTATCTGAACTTCTCCGATCCCTGGCCGAAGGACCGCCATGCCAAGAGACGCCTGCCCTCCAGACAGTTTCTGGCACGCTATGATGTGATCCTGAAAAAAGAGGGCACACTGGAATTCAAGACAGACAACCGTCCTCTATTCGATTTTGCAGTCGAGGAACTGGAACCCGCCGGCTGGCAGGCGCAGGTGATCACCTACGATCTGCACAGTGATCCTGCACTGATGGAAGGCAATGTCATGACGGAATACGAGGAGAAATTCTCTTCCATTGGCAACCCTATCTGCAAATACATTATTTTTAGATAACAATTCATAATACACTCATTTTTTTGAAATAATTCATAACACATTGATTTTTTTGAAATAAATAAATCATAGTACACTCATTTTTTTGGAATACTTGTAACTATTCAGAGTCATGCAAGACTACGATCTGCGAATGCTTGCATTCAAGCAGATAAGAAGTTTTATATGGTGAATATGGTTCTGAATCGTTACAAAAACTTAAGACATATCGGCTGCTTACATTCAGCCGGGAAAGGAAGGATCATTATGGAATACACTTTTACTGCTGCAAATTTTGAAGAGGAGGTTCTGCAGTCGGAGCTTCCCGTCCTGGTAGACTTCTACGCTGACTGGTGCGGTCCCTGCAAGATGATGGGGCCCGTGGTGGAGAAATGTGCCGAAGCTTATGCCGGTAAGATGAAGATCGGCAAACTCAACGTGGATGACAACATGGCGATCGCGCAGAAGTACCGTGTGGTAAGCATTCCGCATTTCATCGTGTTCAAAAATGGAGAGCCCGCTGTAACCTTCGGCGGTGCCATGTCCGAAGCCGACTTTTGCCGGAAGCTGGACCAGGTGCTGGCATAACTTGAAAGTTACGAGCCATGCATAGTCAAAACGGAAACAGCG
>ULRO01083000.1_pt1 | contig 11104 bp, 5 predicted proteins | sample 1955421 | NCBI WGS metagenome assembly ULRO01 (sample SAMEA4835682, study PRJEB28245) | human gut metagenome | biome: gut microbiome; material: fecal sample | place: Denmark | collected 2008 | reverse complement strand
GCCGAAAAATCAGGGTCAAATTGGACGAGTGACGTTTTTTTCGGAACGGCGGCAAAAAAATCCGCCGTTTTTTGTTGACTCGCAGATTTAATGTGCTATCTCAAAGGCAGACAAGGAGAAAGACATGTTCGGACATTTTGACTGGCACCATTTTATCAGTGCTTTTGTGGTTTTGTTTGCAGTTATTGACATTACCGGAAATATCCCGGTTATCCTGACGCTCAAAAAGCGCGGCAAGAAAATCAATGCCCTGAAGGCGGCGCTGTTGTCGCTGGTAATGTTTTTTATCTTTTTCTATGTCGGCGAAGCGTTTTTAAATCTGTTTAATGTCGACATCTCGTCTTTTGCCGTTGCCGGTTCGCTGATTATTTTTATTGTGGCTATGGAAATGATTTTGGATATCGAAATATTCCACGATCAGCCCGATGCGCCGAAGGACGCAACCTTTGTGCCGGTGGTCTTTCCGCTTATTGCCGGTGCCGGAGCACTGACCACGCTGCTGTCCATTCGTTCCCAATACAGCGACATCAGCATTCTGGCCGCGGTTGTCGCCAATATGATAATCGTCTATCTGGTGCTCAAGCTGACCAAACGCATTGAACGGCGGCTTGGTCCCGGCCTTATTTATATGCTGCAGAAGTTTTTCGGCATTATTCTGCTGGCCATTTCGGTCAAGCTGTTTATGACTAATATTACCCCGCTGCTGGCCAGCCTCAAATAATCTGCAATGTCTTAACCATATATTATGAAAGTTCTGTTACCATAAACAAAATTATGGACAAAACTTGGGCTTTGTGCTATTCTGTCCATAATTAAAGATGTTTATCGGGAGACAGAACAATGGCTGAAGCAGTAAATTTGGGTACCTATCATGACCTTTTCTTCAAACTCGGCGGCACGGACAAAACGGCGGATGAATTTGCCGCGCTGACCGATCAGAAAGAAATTGACCGTATTAAGGAAGTTTATGCAAGCTGGGTCGCCAAATATATTAATGTTGACGAAAAAAATCCGCCGGAAGAAGGTCTGCCCAACGACGTCGAAGCCGAAAACAAATACTTTGCCAAGAAGGAAGAAGAAGTCGCCAATGCCCCTGAAGGGGAAAAAGCTTCAAAGCGCCAGGATTTAAATAAAGAATATGAAAAGGCGGGTTGGAAGGAAATTCAGGTTGGTTTAGTTTTGCCGGACGGCCAGAAGACTTTCAGATACTATCATTACAACCCCAAGGATCCGGCTTATGAAGGTATGACGCAGGATGAACTGCAGGCTCATTTTTCTGAAAAATTGAGAGAAGAGCAGGGCGAAAGCAAGCCGAGGGACGAACAGGAAGACAACCGTCAGGAACCCGAGCCGCTGAATGTTTCCGAAGGCGAAGAAAAGGAAGAGGTTCCGGCGAATGAGGAAGAAAATCAGGATTGGAAAGACGACAAGGAAAAATTCTGGAAACAGCATTGTGCCGGATATGAGCAGGACTGCGAACGCGATGCGGAAGATACCGAAGGCCTGACGCTTAACATCAGCAAGGACGACAAAAAGCTCGGTCAGGTTCGCTACTCTGACCAGAAGCACGCCAGCATTGCCGGCGCAGACGGCAAAACCGCCGATTATTCGGTTTTCCTCGGTCTGGTTAAAGACGCCAAGCGCAACAATCAGGCCATTAACTTTTCGGGCGAGATGTCGCCGGAGTTTGCCGCCAAGCTGAAACTGGCCTGTGAGGAACTTGGCGTTGCCTATCAGAATGCGCCGGAGGGCAAAATTGACGCCAATGGTTTCGAAGATCAGCTGAGCGAAGAAAGCAAACGCAAACTGGCCGAATACAATGCCAGGTTTGACCGGCAGGAAGAAAATGCGCAGGAGCAGCCGGCCGGTCCGAAAAACTACGACGAACATCTTGACCAGTTCAAAAAGGATTTGGCCGACGGCAAGGAAATCGACCTTTCCGCCATTGCGGACGAAAAAGAAAAGGTTATCGCTTACGCCGCCGCCATGGTCGCCGCCAAAGACGCCCAAAAAGAAGACGTCGCCATTAAAGGCGCGCCGGAAAAGACAATCGGTTATAAAAACGAAAAGGTTTTCGAACAGGATGAAAACGGCGTTATTAAAAGAGGCGAGGACGGCAAGCCGCTGATGACGGAAAATCCGCTCTACGCCGCGGCCAAAGATTTGCCGGAAGAAGCCCGGGCTGCATTGGAGGGACACAATCAGGGCGTTCGCCAGCAGCAGTTGGAGGCGGCTCGCGGCCGGGTTGCCGGCACGCCGGAACGCGTGAAAGAAGCCGCGCGCCGGGCAGAGTTCCGTGACAACAATCATCAGTATGACGAAAACAGCAATTTCAATACCAGAGCCGACCGTGAAGCGCGGGCGGCCGTGATGAGACAATATTGGGAAAACAATCGGACCAACTCCTGATGGCCCAAGCCCCTCGGAAGAGGGGCTTTTTTACGCAAAAAGATTGCAGTTTGCTTAAAATTTGCTAAAATAGTCTTATCTTGAACGACGGAGGAGCAAATGGCCGAAAATACCTATAACTGGCAGTCGATGGATTATAAGGAGCTTAGTTTTGTGGATAAGCACCTTGATATGTCTTTGCCGGAACAGGTCGAACTCCGCCAACAGCTGCGCGATTATACCGCCGGCCGGGTTAAGGCTTTTGCCGACGGTTCCGCGCTTATTCAAAACGCTGCTGAATACAAGCTTATTTACGGCCTGATTAATGACCGGAATCTGAACGGTTCGGAGGCCGACGGAGGCAAGGCCTCGACCGAAGCGCTGCAAGCCTTTGCCAAAGTCAGGGGATTCAAAAATACGGCTACCGGCGAACTGGACATTTATGACCCCCGCTGCGGCATGAGCGCTGAGGAATTTAAGGCTTCCATGCTTAAACCGGTGCTTGAACAAAATACGGATTATAAGCCGGACGGCGTTTCCGGCGTGGAAATCGGCGACAAAAAGGAAATCGCCGGCGGCGGCATTTCGCAGGCCGCGGCCGAAAAAATGCAGGAACAGATGGCGCAGATTCTTGACGCGCACAAGATGGACGCCGGAGCCATGCAGTCGCTGCAGGAAGACATGGCCAAACAGGCCGGGGCCGGCAGCGCCAAAGCGCCTTATGCGGCGCCGGAAACTTCGGCCGAAAAGACCAACGAAGAAAAAGAGTTGGACAAAGGCAAAACCGATGAGAACGCGCTGGGTGCCGATTTGGCCGAAAAGCAGATTGAACTTCATGCCGTTGCCGACAACAGCGCCGACAAAATCCGCGAGCGCCAGATCGGCGAGGCCATGCTGGCCAAGGAAACCGCCGAAACGACGCAGGATGCGAGAGAGTGGAAGGAGTTTGCCGAAGCCAATATGGTTCTGGCCGAAACGGTTTTGGATGAAAAGGCGATTGTAACGAAAATTTTTGAGGGCGTGAAAGAGCAGAAGGACAATGATTATTGCGCCATAATCGAGCGGCCTTCTGAAGATATGATTAATGTGGGCGCCCGCAAAAAGGAAAAGAGAAACGAAGAAAAAAGAGATAACGAAAAAGGCAAAGCGCCGGAAAAGGAACCGGATTTGAATGTTTTTCGGCAAATATTCAAAATGGCCAAAAAAAGAAACGTCAACAAAGTTGTCATCGGCGACGATTTGTCCCAGGAGGCTCGGGAAAAAGCCACTGTTGCTGCCGTTGCCGAAGACATGAAGGTCGACGGCAAAGGCAAAACAAAGGAAGTTGACCTCAAAAAAGATTATGTTAAAAAGTTGCCGCCCGCCGTCCGCCGCAAGGTTCGCAATTACAATGTTTCCAATCTGACCCCCGAAGAACGGAAAAAGTACCGCGAAAAACGCAAAATTCTGCGCATGAGCGGACGAATCAAACCTAAAAAGCCCGAAAAGGAAATCAAGCCGGAAAACAGCTTTGTCAACGAAAAAGCCGCCGAACTTCAGGCTTCGGTAACCGGCAAAATGATGCCGCAGGACATGTCCGGTTTCGGGCGCGAATAAGCGTCCGTGCGGATTGGCGCCGGCGTACTCACGTTTGGCTGAAACTTTCATATAAAATAAATTTTAATCTTTTTGCTGTAAGCTCTTCATAAATAAGACGAAAATGTGCTGATATTCAAAGTTTGTTGACAAAAATTATTGAAATTTTCGAATTTTTGTACTAAACTGAAATTAGTCATAAACGTATAAGGGCACGAATATGGTGGACGAAACGAAATTGAACGATTCAAATCAGGCCGGCGGTGTTGTCAGCGCCGGTGAGGGAAACGCAGCCGATGCCAGGCGCCGCGAACTTCAGCAGGCCGTTGAACTGGTTAACAAAGGGCTGGACGGTTTAAGTCCTGAAGAACTGACCCGGATATACCGTATTCTGAAAACGCACAGCGGCGAACCGGGCGCAGCCGGGGAAGCTTTTGCCAAACTTGACGCCTTTGCGCAGAAACAGGTCAAGGATTTTGCCGAGGGCAAAGAAAAAGTTGCGCCGGAAGACCTGACCGGCATTCAGAATCTCGAAGCCGAAATCGTAACGGTTCATAACCCGGAAACGGGAGAATTGTCCGCCGCTGAACGTGTGGAGCGCGAAAAGCGCGAACTTGACGCTCAGCTCGGCCTGACCCATTTGTCGCCGTCGTTTAAGCCGGTAATTGACAAAAATCTGTCGGAAATGGACGCCATGTTGGCCGGTTTCGACGCATTCGCCCGTAAACCGGACGGCACGCCGCTCCACCCCGAAATGGCCAATATTGCCGACTTTTTTGAGCATGTCGATTTGCAGGCCGGTAAGGAAGACGGTGCCAAAGACAAGGAAGAACTTCGCCGCGAGCTGCTGGAAATGGCAATTTTGCAGGCCGAGTCCGAACTGGCGGTTAATCCTGCTTTTGCCGGACTGAGTGCTGCTGAAAAAAGAAAAAGGCTGCTTCAGGCCATCGGCAGCCATGCCGATGCCATGGCGCTTGAAATGCTCAAGGCTCAGTTTCTGGCCGATTTTCAAACGGAAAATGCCGAACTTTTGGCGCATAAGGACAATCTGACGCCGGAAGAGGAAAAAGAACTCGAAAAGAAAATCAGGGAATTTAACGACAAAGTCAAAACTGCGGCCAGAGGTTATATCGAACGCAAGTATCCCTCCGGACATTATAGCCTGAGCGGCACGAACGCCACAGCCGTAATCATTGCCAACAGCCGCAACCAGGTTGCCGTCAATAACCGCATCGCCGAAAAGACCGGCCATAAAACCCTGAAAGAAAGAGCGCTTGGTTTTGACGCCCGCATGAAAGAAAAATATCCCAGGCTTTACCCCGCGGTCAAAAAAGGCATGGTTTCGGGTATTGTCGGATACGCTACCGGCGGCGTCGGTCTGGCGGCATTGTCCGCTTACCGCTCTTACCAGCTGGTTCGGACTTCTTATAAAACCTATAAGGACAGCGGATTCGAAGGTTCATACTGGAACTATCTGAAAAATAACAAAAAAGAGCTTGTCTCTCTTACCACGTCAGTTGTTCTGAGCGGCGTTTCCGCCTATTTCGGCGGCAGCGACGTCATTCAGCACGGCTGGAATGCCGTCGGCATGGTCGGCCGGGCCATCGGCGATACGGCTGCGGCCAAAGCCGGCGACAAACTGCTCAAAGCCGCCATTCGCGGCAGCATATCCGTAACGTCGGGTCTGACCAATGCCGGTATGGATTTCCGTGCCGCGCTCAACGAACCGGACAAAGCCAGACGCAAACAGTTGTACAAACAGGCGGCGCTGACCGCCGGAATTTCGATATTCTCCGGCGCCGTCGGCGTGTTTTCCGCCGAATACGGCGACAAGGCCTTTGGCTGGCTCAGAGAACGTTTTTCAAGCCATGATGACGGCGTGGACGGCATTACCGGTGCGGCGCCGAAAGTAAGCGGCGTTCAGCCGCAACCGGTGCAGCAGACGCCGGACTTCTCCCGCCTGAACGAAAGCCAGCTTGATGCCAAACTGCATGAACTGGGCGTAAATCCGAAAGTTTATGAGGAGATGTCCCCGGCGCAGAAAGCGATACTGCTGAACAGACGCGTTGAAGAGCTTGGCCCGCTTGCCAAAGAAACGCCGGAAAATGCCGTTGCCGCCCAAAACGCCGAAACCGGACCGGTTTCCGAAACCCAGCTGAAAAACATGCTGGCCCGCAATGCCGAACGCCATCCCGGTGTCGACATGAACAAGGTTTACGGACAGTTGAAGGCTGCCGGAATCAAAAATCCGGAAGAAGCTTTCTATAAGCTGGAGCAGGCACGGCTGCTTGCCCCCAATGACAAGATTATGACCGTTGACGGCACCAATATCCGCGACACCTTTTCCCGCGCGCTCAAAGGCGAAGCGCTGAGCAAAGCCGATATGGAAATCATCAGCCGCTCGGCTGCCAATGTCGACAACACCGGCCATTATCTGAACGATGTCCGCGCGCAGGGCGGCACCGGCTATTCTTACCGCCCGAACGGCAAAATCATTGCCAATGAGCAGGAACACGGCAGTACGCCACGCACCGGTTCAGTCAAAAACGGCGAAGTCCGTACCGAAAATCCGGAAACGCAGCCTTCCGGCAGCAAAATGCTTGATGTCGAAAAAATGTCGGAAGCTGACCGCAAACTTTATGAGAGCATGATGACGTCTTTCCGGGACGGCAAAGCGGACGACTGGCAGCTTGAGGCCAACAAGGCGTATTTGAAATATTGCCAGCTGCGCACTGACGGCAAAACCGAAGAGGCCGAAGCTTTTGCCAAAACTTTTGCCAGGCCGCAGACGACCGAAGCGGTTAACGAAGACGGAAATAAGGATAAGGACGAAAATAATCCTTACCGGGTAGAAAAAGGCGACGGCAAGGCGCTGATTGCCGCCAAGCGAGAAGCCGCCCGCGCCGAGGCTGCCTGGAAGGCCTCCGTTGAAAAAGTCCGTCTGACCGGCAAAGACGTTGATGAGGTCAAAGATCTGCCTCTTGACAACAAACGCCGTATTGACGCCGAATATAAACATGCTCTGGCCATGAAAGAGGAAGTCAAAAAGCAGATGGAATTCTCCAAAAAAGAGATTAAATTGGCCAAAGCCGAATGTGACCAGCTTGGGGACGATATTGAAGCCCGTAAAAAAATGGAAGCGCGCGTGACCGAAATCGGCCGCGAACTGAAACGCTACGGCATCGACAAGACCGATGCGCCGGTCATGACCGGAGATTATGGCGAAGACCGCCGTGCCGTGCGCGAATATTATAAAGACGTTTTGTCCAATAAAAAACATCATGGTCCGGCCATGAAACTGCTCAAGGAACGCGAAGAACTTCTCGGCAAAATGAGAGAGCAGGGGCCGCGTCCGCTGATGGAACAGAAATATGCCGATGCCGAAGCCAGGGTTGACGCCTTGAACAAACGCGAACAGTATCGGGAGAATCAGGAACGCGAAACCGGGACGGCTGCCATGGAAAGACGGACGCTGGAAAATCCTTTGGAACGTCAGGATCAGCCGGCGCCTACGCAGAATGCCGCAGACAGTGAAAAAGAGGCTCACAGTTCAAATACAGACAGACTGGATCAGGCCATGATTGCCGTCCAGGAGGGAAAAGAAAGGGAGATGGACAGCTATGCGACGGTTTCCCTTGCAGACTCGAAAGGCATGGAAAACGGACAGTTCTTCAGTGCCAAGGACAAGCTGGGCAACAATCAGTATGTCGGCGTAGACAAAGACGGGCATGCTTTCCGTCTGACGGAATTTCATAATCTTAACCCCGACGGAAAGACGGCAAACGGTCAGTTTCTGCGTATTGAGGTTGAAGAAAACCACCCGTTGTACAAAGCATTGAACAGCGGAAGCATCAAAGAACGGATCGCGGCACAGCAACAGTTTTATAAGGAGTTCAAGCAGAGTTGTGCCGATAATGAAATTACGTCGGTCAAAACGTCTCGTACGGCGGGCAGTGCCGATCGGAGTTCGGGTGTTGAGAGGTAAAGTCTGTTTCTCAAAAAAAATTGCCTAATTTGACAAAAAACATATTGAAAAAAGCTCGTTTTGTGCTATAATGCCCACAATTAGCAAGAAAATTAAACAGGGAGTTTAGAATTATGAATGCTCAGGAAGCAGCAAGAATGGTTAATTCCGGCATGGAAAAATTAAGCCTCGCCCAGTTGGTGGAAGTGCATGCCGTTTTGAAGGGCGACGAAAACAGTGCCGGCCTGTTTCGTTTGGTCAGCGGTTATGCGAGAGGCCAGCTTTCGGTTTATGCCCGCAGCACTGAGGATTTTCAGTCCCAAATGACGCTGGAAGACGCCGGCGCGCTGCGCGAGCTTGCCGAGGAAGTCGGCTTTGACAAAGATGATAACCTGACCAAAGACGGTCAAAAGGCTCTTGAAATTGCGGCTCGCGTTTCCAAACGTGCCAAGGACAAAAAAGTTGAAGAGGCTGTTGCCGCTGCCAAAAAACAGCCGGACAAGGAGGAAAACCGTCTCGAGAGCATTTCCCTGACGCCGGAACAGATTAAATATCTGGATGAAAAAGGCATTGTGCACAACGGTACGCTGGAAAGCATCGCCTGGTTCAAAGACCGTGACGAAGCGATGAAAATTTTGGCTGATGCCGGAGCCAAACCGGAAGAGACTCCCCGGGCGCCGATTGCCGAAATCGAGGAAGACAATGTCGCTGAAAACGTAAACGAAAACAATCTTGGCAGCGTTGATATCAGCAAAAACATGCAGCAGCTGGAAATGCTGTCGGCCTCGGTCAATCCGTTGGATGAAAATGACAAGTCCTTCGCAGATAACCGCGCTTCCCTGAATGTTCTTGACGTTTATGACGAAAAAGGCGTCAAACATGACGTCAAATCCGAACTTGTTGAGCAGGCCAAACTCAGAACCGAAGCCGAAATGCTTGATGCCAAAAAGGTTACCAAAGAGGAATACGTCGAGCGTCTGAAACTCAATATTGATTCGGCCGTTTATTCGGTTGTTACCGGCAATGCGGTTGATTTCAGCCGCTATAACGGCAATCGCGAACATCTGCAGCAGGTTCTGAAAAACAAAATTGACGTTTTAGCCAAAGCCGAAGGCGGCAGCAAACCGAGCAAGGCGCATGTCCGTCTGGAAAGCGTGCTCGGGTTTATGGCCGTTGAGTCCGCTCGTATTGACAACAAAATCGAAAAAATTGAAAAAGCGGTCGGCAGCATTCCGGTCATTCAGAAGTTCAAGGCTAAAATTAAGAAATTTGATGAAAGATGCGAACAGAAATTTGGCCCCAAAACCTGGGGATACGTCCGCGGTGCGGCTCTGGTTGCCGAAAAAGCGGCGCCGGCAATCGGCATGGCCTTTGTCGCCGGTATGGGCGGCCCGCTGGGTATGGGCGTTTATGCGGCATATGTCGTTAAAAAGCATGTCGTTCCCTTTACCAATAAATATATGGCTCAGCCCAAAGAGCAGCGGACCGGTTTCAGAAAATTCTGCAAGGAAAACAAAAAAGACGCGGTTCTGGCCGGTTTGTATGCCGCTTCGGCGGGTTTGAGCGCCGGTATGGCCGTTTATGGTGCCGTCAGTAATTTGAGCGTGGCCGCTGCTGAAGCCGCCTCTGCCGGACAAACGCTGGATACGGCGGCCAAAGCTTCCCTGCTGACCCGTCATGTCGGCGTTGCCAAAATGAGTTTGTCCGGTGCCGCAATGCTGACCCGCAGTGCCACCAGTGTTTATGAGGCGCATAAAGCCGGCGACAAAAAAGAGCGCAACCGCCGTTTGCTGATCGGTTTGGGTTCTGCCGTTGCGTTTGCCAGCGGCATCTGGGCACGTGATATGCTTGGTAAATGGTTAGGTGAGGGAAAAGAAGATACGCACACTGAACCGAACCCGGAAAATGCCGGCGCTCAGAACGGAAACGGCGATGAAGGCGCGGCGGTTCAGCCCGGCAATGACAATCAAAATGCCGATAATAATGCGCCGAATCACGAAACGCCCGATGCCGTCGTTCAGTATGATGATTTCTATCATGGTCCCGAAGTTGAGGCCAGAAGCAAGGAGAGCGTTATCCGTCTGCTGACCAACAGTCAGGTTAGCCGTTCGGAAGCTACTCTGAAGGCCGAAATGATGATTTATCGCGTCGGCCATATGGATGAGAGTGTTCGTACCGCATTTCCGAGCGCCTCCGATGCTCAGATTGCCCACGCCATTCTTTTACGCGCAGCTGATGTTCGTAAAGGTGATGCCGATGAGCTGTTGAGGGCGCTGCTCGGTGACGGAAGCTGCTCCAAGCTGACGATGGAACAGCAGGTTTCCGAAATCCATAAGGGTTTAACCGGTTATAACTATGGTCAGCGCACCGATTTGCCGTATGGCCGCAATTTGGATCCGAATTATGTCGGTATCAATACCCGCTCGCGTTTTCTGCTTGATGACTGTGCCAGTGAACGTCTGGTAGATTATTACGATGTTAAGGAAGAGCCCGTAGAAACGGTTGTTCCGGTTACGCGGGAAGTTCCTAAACCGGATGAACAGCCGGTTCAGCCTGTGGCAGATAAGCCGAATGAAAATCCGCAGCAGCTTCCCGAACGGAAAGAAACGGAACAGCCCGAAACGCCGCAGCCGATTACAAAATCCTATAAGGCAGGTATGTTGTTTGAGGGTAAAGATACATTGGCCGGCAGCCGTGACCAGATTAACCGTTTGGCCGAACTCGGCGTTGCCCGTTATAATGACGGCAAGTTCCGCTATGTTGATTACGATGAGCACTACAAAATGCTGAGACAACTCGGTTTTGAAGATGGCCGGGCTCAGGAGATTGTCAAGAACCGTATCGCAGTGGAACAAAAGGAACTTGAAAATATGAACTCCAGAAGCAAATAAGTAAAAAAAACCGGAGCTAAGGCTCCGGTTTTTTTTACGCGCCGATATAAGTCCGTATATAACGCGTATTTTTGCCGATACGGGATAAAATCTCATAGCTGATAGTACCGGCATCGCGCCCCATGTCGTCCAGCGTATAATAGTCGGTAATAATGCCGGCCAGATCGCCGATCTGCAGGTTGTCAATTCCGGTAACGTCGCAGATGATGTTGTCCATCGACAGCCGCCCGAGAACGCGCGCTTCGTGGATTTTGCCGCAGATGTTGAAAAAAACTTTGCCGACGTT
>ULRO01015453.1_pt1 | contig 11135 bp, 8 predicted proteins | sample 1955421 | NCBI WGS metagenome assembly ULRO01 (sample SAMEA4835682, study PRJEB28245) | human gut metagenome | biome: gut microbiome; material: fecal sample | place: Denmark | collected 2008 | reverse complement strand
CAAGCTGGCAGGGCAAAGTGGCTTCAAATATATGGGATATTTTCTTGGGAAAAGATATAAAAAGCTGCCGAAAAAGGTGATTCTGTTTTGTACTATGAACCGTGAATATTGGAAAAACGAGTAACTGTTCAGTGCTTTCACAGTTATGCACTTCGTGAACAGGGACTGTGGCTATGAAAGGTGACACTTTTTTTCGTGTCACCTTTTCTTAATGAATCTATCACATTTTCAACACAATTGCTTGCTAAACTTGTATCATAAATAAAAGAAAATGTTACAGAATGCTGCAAATTCCAACGTGAACAGCAGCACTGTTTATGAACATAGAAGGGAGCAGAATATGAGTGATGAATGGAATTGGGGACAGGAGCCAGAGAAATCGGATGGCGGCTCCCAACAGCCAGAGAATACAGATGAATCCGGAACGGTTGTATCGGATCAGACAGCGGCCCCCGAAGATGAACTGAATGAAAATGTAACTTATCATTACAAATATACCAGCAGCAGAAATTCAGATGGTGCAGGAAGCACAGACAATGGAAATTATTACGCTTCCAGCAATAATTCAGATACTTCCGGAAATTCATCCAAAGACAGCGGTTTTGAGTCCCAATCTTCGGAACCCAGATATGCGCATTATCAGGTTGATGAACAGGAGAAGAAGCCTGAGGAAAAAAAGAAAGGAAGACATCACAGACTTCATAATGATAAGGCAGCATCTTCCGGTTTTGGAAGGAAAGCAGGAAATACTATTACGCTGGCTGTGATTTTTGGTCTGGTGGCAGGTCTGGTATTTCAGGCAGTGAATATGGTGTCGGATAAATATTTTAAGAAAGAAACTCAGACTGCAGTAGGGTCTGCAGAGACACTTACTTCTTCAGCATCTGCCAGTACCACGGCAGAAGAAAGCACAGATGCAGGCGAAGGCATCAATGCAGAAATCGTAGCAAATGAAAAAGGTCCCGTTGCAGGGGTTGCCCAGGCTGCAATGCCCTCAGTCGTGGCAATCACTTCAGTAAGCATGCAGGAAATTCGCAGCTTTTTCGGCTATGGAATGGAATATCCCAGTACAGGAAGCGGTTCTGGTATTATTGTCGGAGAGAATGATGATGAACTTCTCATTGCTACCAACAATCATGTAGTGGAGGGCGCTACTACACTGAGTGTCTGCTTTATCGGAAGTGATGTGGTAAGTGCAGAACAGGAAACTGAGAATTATATAAATGGAAATGGAGACTTGAATATTGATGGTGCAGTTTCCGCAAAGATAAAAGGAACTGACGAGGATACAGACCTTGCGGTGATTGCAGTTGAAAAAAGTGACATTCCGGAAGAAACCATGAGCCAGATTAAAATTGCCCAGCTTGGCAATTCGGATGATCTTGCTGTTGGTGAGCAGGTGGTTGCCATTGGTAATGCACTTGGTTATGGTCAGACTGTAACATCTGGCTGGGTAAGTGCCCTGGATCGCACTGTTCAGTCCGATTCCAATACTTATGAGGAGCTGATCCAGACAGATGCAGCAATTAATCCTGGCAACAGTGGTGGTGCCCTTTTAAATATGCAGGGAGAATTGATTGGAATTAACTGTGCCAAAATTGCATCAAGCAGTATAGAGGGAACCGGATATGCCATTCCGATTTCCAAGGCACAGCCCATTCTGGAAGAACTTATGAATCGTAAGACAAGGGATAAAGTTTCAGATGAGTCACAGATTGGCTATCTGGGAGTTAAATTCGCCGATCTTTCCAGAGAAGCGATCCAGATGTATAATATGCCATCTGGTGCATTTGTTATGGATGTGTATCCGGGAGAGGCAGCAGATAATGCCGGAATCCAGAAAAGTGATATTATTACCAAGCTGGATGGCCAGAAGGTTTCAAGTAAGGCTGATATCAACGATAAGCTTCAGTATTATTCAGCTGGTGAAGAAATCGAAATTGAGGTGGCACGGTTAAATAACGGAGAGTATGAGGAATCGACAGTAACTGTTACATTGAGTGCAAGACCGGATGGTAATCAGTAATATGCAAGGGGAGCTGATAAGGCTCCCCTTTTCACATTTTATAAAAAGTTAATTTCTAAATCAGAGAAAAGTATGGTACAATAAGAAAACAAAAATGATTTTTACATAAGATAGGAAAGACTGCTGGTTAGCCTGATAACAGCAGCAGGAAAGGAAATAATTATATGACTGAACATTTTGACGATGAAAAAGACGAAATCATCGATGGCGATATAACAGAGAAGAACGATGATCACGAAGATGACAGCGATTATGAGAAATTCTGTTTTCTCTGTCATCGTCCGGAGAGCCAGGCAGGCAAAATGATCGAGCTTCCTAACAATATACATATCTGTAATGATTGTATGCAGAAAAGCTTTGACACCATGACCCAGCAGATGAATAACGGACTGAATCTGAACGATCTTCTTAATATGCCTAATGTGAGTATGATTAATCTGGGCAGTATTCAGGATGCAATTCCCCGGCCGAAGAAAGTAAAGAAGAAAAAAGAAGATGCCAGGCCAGAGATTGATCTTAAGAAGATCCCGGCACCACATAAGATCAAGGCAAGCCTTGACGAATATGTAATTGGTCAGGAGAGAGCCAAGAAAGTAATGTCTGTTGCTGTCTATAATCATTATAAGCGTGTGGCTACAGACACTATGGATGAGATTGAGATAGAGAAGTCCAATATGCTGATGATCGGACCTACCGGATGCGGAAAGACCTACCTGGTAAAAACTCTTGCCAGACTTCTGGACGTGCCGCTGGCTATTGCAGATGCTACTTCTCTTACAGAGGCAGGCTATATTGGTGACGATATTGAGAGTGTGATCTCCAAGCTTCTTGCTGCAGCAGATAATGATGTGGAGAAAGCAGAGCATGGGATTGTCTTTATTGATGAGATTGACAAGCTGGCCAAGAAAAAGAACACCAATCAGCGTGATGTAAGCGGTGAAGCGGTTCAGCAGGGACTTTTGAAGCTTCTGGAGGGAAGTGAGGTAGAGGTGCCGGTCGGAGCCAACAGCAAAAATGCCATGGTTCCTATGGTAACGGTAAATACCAGAAATATTCTGTTTATCTGTGGAGGGGCATTCCCGGATCTGGAGAATATTATCAAGGAGAGACTGAATAAGCAGGCATCTATCGGCTTTTACGCAGACCTGAAGGATAAATATGACAATGATCCACATATTCTGGAGAAGGTGACAGTAGATGATATCCGTGCATTTGGTATGATTCCGGAATTTATCGGACGTCTGCCGATTATATATACACTGGACGGACTGAATGAGGATATGTTAGTGCAGATTCTGAAGGAACCGAAGAATGCAATTCTGAAACAATATCAGAAGCTCCTTGCCCTGGATGAGGTGAAGCTGGACTATGAGGAAGATGCGCTTCACGCGATTGCGGCCAAGGCACTGGAGAAACACACTGGAGCCAGAGGTCTTCGCGCCATTCTGGAGGAATATATGCTGGATATCATGTATGAGATTCCGAAAGATGACAGTATTGGACAGGTGATCATTACCAGAGAATATATTGAAGGTACAGGCGGTCCGAGAATCCTGCTTCGCGGACAGGAAATTCCCCTGATCGGGATGGCACAGTAGACAGGGAAACAGGTGTTTCATCATTTTGCAGCTGTTCAGGAGACAGCTTTTAGCCGTAAAAGTACTGAATAGTTACAACACTTTTTATATGAAAGGGAGATGGTATTATGGCACGCGATTTTTTTGACGAGTTAAGTGACACAATTACAAGGACAACCAAGGATCTTGGAAAAAAAGCCGGTCAGCTTTATGAGGCACAGAAGATCAGAAGTAAGATTTCCAGTGAAGAGCAGATGGTACAGAAACTGAAAGCAGACATTGGAAATGTGATCTTTGAGAAGTACAAAGAAGGTGCAGAAGTAGAAGAAGCTCTTAAAGGGTTCTGCGAAGAGATTGAGCAGCATCTGGATATTATTGATGGATATAAGGATGCAGCAGCGGAGATGAAGGGACGGAAAATCTGTCCGGCATGTGGAAAATCTGTAGACAGAAGTGTCTCCTTTTGTCCATATTGTGGCTCTGTATGCCCGACTCCGGAACCGGAGAAAGCTGAGGGTGATGTGGTGGACACTGAGACTGCAGAACCTGTAGAAGAGACAGAAGAGAAACAGGCAGAGAATGAGGCAGGTGCAGAGGCAGAAAAGGTTTCAACAGAAACTGAGAAAAGTGGTCAGGATTTTCCGGATAAATAAGGAGGCAGCATCTATGCTTTCGCTAACAATTGCCGGCGGAATTTTTCTGTTGGATTATAAGATAAAAGAACATGTTGACAGTACCCGTCTTCAGGGAAGCAAAGAAGAAGTACTGGGAGGCAGACTGCTCCTTCGGAACTGTCACAATAAAGATAAGATTCTTGGTAAGATGAAAATCGGCAGGGAGAATTGCCAGGAGCTTGCAGCAGCCGGTATGGGTTGTGTGGCAGGGGAATACTGGCACCAGCTTCTCCACGGCGGAAATAAGCTTAGCAGAGCCGGTCTTGCCATGATCCTGGGTGGTGGAATGTCCAACTACACAGACCGTCGAAATAAAGGATATGTTACAGATTATGTGAGCCTGAATGTGAAGAACAAAGAACTTCGTAAGATCGTATTTAATCTGTCTGACGTATGTATTGCTGCAGGTACCATTCTGTGGGCAGCAGGAAATTTATTTTCAGACAGGAAAAAATAATCTGAGACAGAAAACAAAAGACACCTGGCACAGTGCACTAGGTGTCTTTTGTTTTTCGGGAGAGCAGTGAGGGAGGATAAGGCTGCTTTGTATCTGTGCGTTCCAGCAGATAATCTACACTTACATTATAGAAGTCTGCAATTTTGCATAAGACATCAGGAGGGATGATCCTTTCCCCTCGTTCATAACGTGAGTAGGTACGCTGGATCACATTGAGATAGTGAGCCATGTATTTCTGTGTCAGATCATGATCTTCCCGCAGCTCTCTGATTCTTTTGTACGTCATATTTCATTTCTCTGGTGTAAAAGTATAAATAGTATCAGCCGTCAGCCACAGGTGGATAACGGTTGATTTCATTATAAATTGCGGTTCCCTTGGAATAGTTAAAAAGACCAAAATGGACTAAGAACAAATCTATGCCGGAATCCTAAAAGATACAAAAATATATTTTTTAAATTTTTCAAATTTTTTTGAAAATTAGTGTTGACATTTGACTGAATGTGTTGTATTATAATCAAGCAGTCGCGAGAGAGCGATTGAAACATAAGAAATGCAGGAGTGGCGGAATTGGCAGACGCGCAGGCTTCAGGTGCCTGTGGTCGCAAGATCGTGTGGGTTCAAGTCCCATCTCCTGCATTATTTTTTTCTTTTGTTACGAATGCCAGAGTTGCGTATAAGGTTGGCTGTGAGGCGCAGGATGTCTCTTTTAATTCAGACTCGGATCCAGTAGCTTTTTTCTGTTGTGCAATTTTTTTCAGCACAACAGAATTTTTTTTTGCTCATATTTTGTTGAAAAAAGCATTTTGCTATGATACAATCTTGAAGATTTAGGATAAAATAAGAAAGAAAATGATATAAGAAAGGGAGATTGTATGAAAGCATTTCTGATATTAGAAGATGGCCATGTATTTACAGGAACCAGCATTGGTTCTGCAAGGGAAGTCATCAGCGAGATCGTTTTTAATACTTCCATGACCGGTTATCTGGAAGTAATGACAGACCCGTCTTACGCAGGACAGGCGGTATGCATGACCTATCCATTAATAGGAAATTATGGAATCTGTTATGATGACCAGGAATCTAGCAGACCGTGGATCGACGCATTTATCGTACGTGAATTATCCCGTGTTCCAAGCAATTTCAGAAGCGTTGACACCATTCAGCATTTCTTGATTAAGCATGATATTCCTGGAATCGCAGGAATCGACACCAGAGCTCTTACCAAGATCCTCCGTGAGAAAGGTACCATGAACGGTATGATCACAGTGGATGAAAATTATGACTTAAACGCAATTCTCCCCAAGTTAAAAGCATATACAACTGGTAAAGTAGTGGAAAAAGTAACCTGCCGTGAGAAAGAGATCCTTCCTGGAAATGGCCCGAAGGTAGCCCTCATGGATTTTGGTGCGAAACGTAATATTGCCCGTTCCCTGAACAAGCGCGGCTGTCAGGTAACTATTTACCCGGCTCTTACACCGGCAGAGGAGATCCTTGGAGATCAACCAGACGGAATCATGCTCAGCAATGGCCCTGGAGACCCGAAAGAATGCACTTCTATTATTAAAGAAGTAAAGAAACTTTACGATTCCGATGTTCCGATTTTTGCAATCTGTCTTGGACATCAGCTGATGGCACTTGCAACAGGCGGAGATACCTATAAGATGAAATATGGTCACCGCGGTGGAAACCATCCGGTAAAAGACCTTACAACAGGCAGAGTTTACATCTCTTCCCAGAATCATGGCTACGTAGTAGATGCCAAGGACCTTGAGGAGAAAAACATTGCTCATCCTGCATTTGTGAACGTAAATGACGGAACAAACGAAGGAATGGCATACGTTGGAAAGAATATTTTCACTGTACAGTTCCATCCGGAGGCATGCCCGGGACCGCAGGATTCCAGTTACCTGTTTGACAGATTTATGGATATGATGGGAGGAAATAAATAATGCCAAGAAATAAAGACATTAAAAAAGTACTTGTTATTGGTTCAGGTCCGATCATCATCGGCCAGGCAGCAGAGTTTGACTATGCAGGAACACAGGCTTGCCGTTCCCTGAAGGAAGAAGGTCTGGAGGTTGTTCTTCTGAACTCCAATCCGGCTACAATCATGACAGATAAAGATATTGCAGACCGTGTTTACATTGAGCCTCTTACCGTAGAAGTGGTAGAGCAGCTGATCCTGAAAGAGAAGCCAGACAGCGTTCTTCCTACCCTGGGCGGTCAGGCAGGTCTGAACCTTGCCATGGAGCTGGATGAGAAAGGCTTCCTGAAAGAACATAATGTAAGACTGATCGGTACTACAGCCCAGACCATTAAGAAAGCTGAAGATCGTCAGGAATTTAAGGATACCATGGAGAAAATCGGCGAGCCGGTTGCAGCTTCCAAGGTTGTTACCACGGTGGAGGATGGTCTTGCATTTACCAATACTATTGGCTATCCGGTTGTTCTTCGTCCTGCTTACACCCTTGGCGGAAGCGGCGGCGGAATTGCCCACAATGAATACGAGCTTCGTGAGATCCTGGAGAATGGTCTTCGTCTTTCCCGTGTTGGAGAGGTTCTGGTAGAGCGCTGTATCGCAGGCTGGAAAGAAATCGAGTATGAGGTAATGCGTGACGGTGCAGGAAACTGCATCACTGTCTGCAACATGGAGAACATTGACCCGGTTGGTGTCCACACAGGAGACTCCATCGTAGTTGCTCCGTCCCAGACTCTTGGAGACAAAGAGTACCAGATGCTCCGTACCTCTGCCCTGAACATTATCACAGAGCTTGGAATTACAGGCGGATGTAACGTTCAGTACGCACTGAAACCAGACAGCTTCGAATACTGTGTTATCGAGGTTAACCCTCGTGTAAGCCGTTCCTCTGCACTTGCAAGTAAGGCAACTGGTTACCCGATCGCAAAGGTTGCAGCGAAGATCGCACTTGGATATACACTGGATGAGATCCCAAATGCCATCACTGGAAAAACATACGCAAGTTTCGAGCCGATGCTTGACTACTGTGTTGTTAAGATCCCGAGACTTCCATTTGATAAATTTATCACAGCTAAGAGAACCCTTACCACTCAGATGAAAGCTACCGGTGAGGTTATGAGTATCTGCCATAACTTTGAGGGTGCTCTTATGAAAGCAATCCGTTCCTTGGAGCAGCATGTTGACAGTCTGATGTCTTACGATTTTACACAGCTTACAGATGAGGAACTGCTGGATGAGCTGGCAATCGTGGACGACCGCAGAATCTGGAAGATTGCAGAAGCAATCCGCCGTGGTATGCCGCAGTCCATGCTTCATGACATTACCCAGATCGACATCTGGTTCATTGACAAGCTGGCAATCCTTGTTGGAATGGAAAATGCCCTGAAGACCAGAAAACTTACCAAAGAGCTTCTTTTGGAAGCAAAACGTATGGAGTTCCCGGACTACATCATTGCCCGTCTTACAGGCAAAACAGAAGAAGAGATCAAAGATCTTCGTGCAGATTACGGTATCAAGGCTGCTTATAAGATGGTAGATACCTGTGCAGCAGAGTTTGCAGCTGCAACTCCATATTACTATTCTGTATATGGTGATGAAGGCACTGAGAATGAGGCAATTGCCACACCGGATAAGAAAAAGATCCTGGTACTTGGCTCCGGCCCGATCCGTATTGGACAGGGTATTGAGTTTGACTTCTGCTCTGTACACTGTACCTGGGCTTTTGCAAAAGAAGGATATGAAACTATCATTATCAACAACAACCCAGAGACAGTTAGTACAGACTTTGATATTGCAGATAAACTGTATTTCGAGCCTCTTACACCGGAAGATGTTGAGAATATTGTAAATATTGAGAAACCGGACGGAGCTGTTGTACAGTTCGGTGGACAGACCGCCATCAAGCTGACAGAAGCCCTTACCAAGATGGGCGTAAAGATCCTTGGAACATCTGCTGAGAATGTAGACGCTGCTGAGGACCGTGAGCTGTTCGATGAAATCCTGGAGAAATGTCAGATTCCGAGACCGAAGGGACACACTGTATTTACCGCAGAAGAAGCGAAGAAAGCAGCAAATGAGCTGGGCTATCCGGTTCTGGTTCGTCCTTCCTACGTACTTGGCGGACAGGGCATGAGAATTGCTGTAAGCGATGAGGATGTGGAAGAGTACATTGGTGTGATCAACCAGATTGCACAGGAGCATCCGATTCTTGTTGACAAGTACCTGATGGGAAAAGAAATCGAGGTTGATGCCGTTTGCGATGGCGAGGACATCCTGATTCCTGGTATTATGGAGCATATTGAGCGTGCCGGAATCCACTCTGGTGACAGTATTTCCGTATATCCGGCAAGAACCATCAGCGAGAAAGCCAAAGAGACTATTGCAGAGTACACCAGACGTCTTGCAAGAGCACTTCATGTAGTGGGTATGATCAATATCCAGTTCATCGTTCTTGGGGATGATGTATATGTAATCGAGGTTAATCCACGTTCCAGCCGTACCGTACCTTACATCAGCAAAGTTACCGGAATCCCGATTGTACCGCTGGCAACCAAGGTAATCCTTGGATACAAACTGAAAGATATGGGCTATGAGCCTGGTCTTCAGCCAGAGGCAAAACACATTGCCATCAAGATGCCGGTATTCTCCTTCGAGAAGATCCGCGGCGCTGATATCAGCCTTGGACCGGAGATGAAATCTACCGGTGAGTGCCTTGGTATTGCAGAGACCTTCAATGAGGCTCTTTACAAAGCATTCCTTGGAGCTGGAATTCGTCTGCCGAAGTATAAGAACATGATCATGACTGTAAGACCGGAAGAGCAGGAGGACGCTGTACCGATCGCTAAGAGATTTGAGGCACATGGATACCGCATCTATGCCACAAGAGGAACTGCCAATACTCTGAAAGAGCATGGTGTTAAGGTGATCCGTACCAACAAGCTGGAGCAGCCGGCACCGAACCTTATGGACTTGATCCTTGGTCATAAGATTGATGTGGTTATTGATATCCCATCCCAGGGGGTTGAGCATCAGAAGGATGGTTTCGTAATCAGACGTAATGCTATTGAGACAGGTGTAAATGTTCTTACCAGCCTCGATACTGCAGAGGCTCTGGTAACAAGTCTGGAAAACACAGATGCTAACAAGCTGAGCCTGATTGATATTGCGACTATTGCAAGAAGGTAATAAACACGCTCTAAGACATTAAACAAAGGTTACTGTTCACTCCGTTCACAGTAACGCGCTTCGCGATGCACAGAAATCATGCATTCGCATGATTTCGCGCCGCAATTCTCGGGTTTTCTGTGAACTTTGTTCACAAAAAACGCCTCGCGGAACGTTACCAGTGAACAGTAACAAACAAAGGCTAAATTTTGCGAAAAATGCAAAATACAAGTTTACGAAAGCAAAGTTGTGTAATATACTAAAGAGGACGGAGAAGTTCAGGTCTCCGTCCTCATTTTGTTGAAGTTAGAAAGGGGTAGAAATGGATATTATCGAACTTTTAAAGGTAATTTTCCTGGGTATTGTTGAGGGAATTACTGAGTGGCTCCCTATCAGCAGCACCGGGCATATGATCCTGGTTGATGAATTTATTCATTTGAATGTTTCACAGGATTTTATGGACGTATTTCTGGTTGTAATCCAGCTTGGAGCCATCCTTGCAGTTGTTGTTTTGTATTGGAATAAGCTGTGGCCTTTTTACATAAAGAAGATTCCAAGAAGAACCCAGATGGCTATTGCGAAGAAGCCCAAATGGGCACAGGTGATCCTGAATTTTGTGGAGCGCTTCTGCGATAAAGAGAAATGGGTGCTGTGGTTTAAGATTGTGGTAGCATGTCTGCCGACCATTGTGATCGCACTTCCGTTTGATGATTTCATTGAAGAACATTTTAATAACTATGTGGTTGTTGCCATTGCACTGATCGTCTATGGTGTTCTGTTTATTATTGTGGAAAACTATAATAAAAGCAGAGAGCCGCAGTGCACAAGTCTGGAAGATTTATCTTTCAAGACGGCGTTTCTCATCGGCTGTTTTCAGGTGCTTTCCGTTATTCCTGGTACATCCAGATCTGGTTCTACCATCATTGGAGGAATCCTGGTTGGTACTTCCCGTACCGTTGCAGCTGAGTTCACCTTTTTCCTTGGAATCCCGGTTATGTTCGGAGCCAGCCTTCTGAAGATTGTGAAATTCGGTTTTGGATTTACCGGTACAGAGGTGCTGATCCTGGTGATCGGTATGGTGGTAGCGTTTGTAGTTTCTATCCTGGCAATCAAGTTCCTGATGGGCTATATCAAGAAACATGATTTCAAGGCATTTGGATGGTACAGAATCGTACTTGGTGTGCTGGTTCTGGTTTACTTTATTGGTAAGATTTTACTGGCATAAATTACATATAAGAAATTTCGGCGTCAGCCTGC
>ULRO01012854.1_pt1 | contig 11188 bp, 8 predicted proteins | sample 1955421 | NCBI WGS metagenome assembly ULRO01 (sample SAMEA4835682, study PRJEB28245) | human gut metagenome | biome: gut microbiome; material: fecal sample | place: Denmark | collected 2008 | reverse complement strand
AATTCATCTTCTTTTCTGTTTCTTATTTCAGTAAATGTCCCCCTTCCCTGTGTTTTGATTTACTACTTAATCTGTTAATTATTAGAATGATAATAACAGATGTTCTTTTTTCTAATTGTCCCCCTCTTTCTTGCCTTGTTTTATAAGCCGATTGCCTATCTTTGCGGCAGGTTTTTAAATAATAAATCAAAAAGAGAAAACTACTTTATGAAACACATTTCGAACTTCCTCAGATCAAAAAGCTGGAACGTATTTTTGTTTTTATATCTTGCTCTTCCTTTGTTTGCGCAAAAGGAATATAAGATCGATCAGGTATCTGTTGTTAATGTAGGCGATGGCAGACTGTTGTTTCAGGAACTGAAAACGGAAAAAGCATTGAATGGCGAACATCGCATCATAGATGGTTATCATTCCGCCTATGTGCTGGCATCTTTTAAAGATGGTTTTTATGATGGCGGATACAAAGAATATGTGGACAATATATTAATAACGGAAGGAAGTTATAAAGAAGGGCGGAAGGATGGCCTCTTCAAGATTAACTCCAAGTTTGACGGTAAGCTGAAAGAAGAAAAGTCCTATAAGGAAGGTAAGCTGGATGGTACGAGCAAAAGTTACTTTACTACCGGAAAAGTGGAAAGTGAAAGAAACTTCCGGATGGGGAAAGAGCACGGGAAGCAACTGTCGTACGAATCTGACGGTACTTTGCGGAAAGAGCATAATTACAAGGACGGGAAGCAGGTAGGCAAACAGTATACTTTTCTGAAAGGTACATATGATTTGTATGAGACCGTTTATTTCAATGAAGAAGGTTTGCAGGACGGTGAATATTCGTCCGTGTTTACGTTTGGCTCGCCACGTATACTGGGTAGTTATAAGAATGGAAAGAAGAATGGTCGGTGGACTACTTTTGCTGAAAGCGGAGATACGCTGATGATTGAAACCTATCTGGATGGAAAAGAAGATGGACTCCATGTCTCATTTGCCAACGGAAGTGGGGTAAGGCAGAAAGAATATTATATGAAGAACGATCGTAAAGACGGTTTATACCGTGAATATAATCTGGAAAATGGTGAATTGAGATATGAAGCTACCTATCAGGCCGGCAGATTGCATGGCAAGGAACGACGGCTGATAGTGAGCAACCGCTTTGATTATTGGGAAACTTCTACCTATGTGAACGGAAGGCAGAACGGACCGTTCGAAGCTCGTTATGTAAAGAATGACCAGCTTCGTGAATGTGGGGAATATAAGAATGGTCGCCGTGTAGGACGATGGAAACGCTACACTATTGATGGTAAACTGGAAAAGGAATGGGATGAAAACTAACCGGTAGATGAAAGGTCAGGGCATAAAAAAGGAGCAACGCCTTGCTCCAACCTTTGTTAACCTTAAATCTAATACTATGAAAAACACAGTGCAAAGATACGGACTTCTGTGAAATCTGCAAATTATCCAAGTAAAACGCTATGTTTTATAACATTGATTAAGTGTTTGTTTTACGCTTTATACTTTTGTTAATACTTTCCGATGGTCTGAAAGAGGACTGCTTTCCTTCTTTTTAGAATAATAAATAGCTGAAGTTAGAGAACTTTACAGTATTATTTCTTATTTTTGTTCTTAATTGGATTACAGAAAGAACTATGAAATGATGAGATGGATGAAGACGATGAGATATCTGAAGTGGATGCTGGTGCTGTTTGGTTTAATCGGGATGACGGCTTGCCGGCAGGATACACCCCGTTTTCGTATTGGGGTGGCTCAATGCAGCGATGATTCATGGCGACATAAGATGAATGATGAGATTCTTCGGGAAGCGATGTTTTATAATGGTGTTTCGGTGGAAATCCGTTCGGCAGGGGATGATAACAGTAAGCAGGCGGAAGATGTCCATTATTTTATGGACGAAGGAGTCGATCTGCTGATTATTTCCGCTAACGAAGCTGCTCCTATGACTCCGATTGTAGAAGAAGCTTATCAGAAAGGCATCCCCGTTATTCTTGTAGACCGGAAGATTCTTTCGGATAAATATACTGCCTATATCGGAGCCGATAATTATGAAATCGGTCGTTCGGTAGGAAACTATATTGCCTCCAGTCTGAAAGGGAAGGGAAATATAGTAGAACTGACAGGATTGAGCGGTTCGACTCCTGCAATGGAACGGCATCAGGGATTTATGGCTGCCATCAGTAAATTCCCGGATATAAAGCTGATTGATAAAGCGGATGCTGCGTGGGAACGTGGTCCGGCAGAGATAGAAATGGATAGTATGCTTCGGAGGCATCCTAAGATTGATGCTGTGTATGCCCATAATGACCGTATCGCTCCGGGTGCCTATCAGGCAGCAAAGATGGCAGGGCGGGAGAAGGAAATGATTTTTGTCGGCATAGATGCCTTGCCGGGTAAGGGAAACGGACTGGAACTGGTACTGGACAGTGTGCTGGATGCCACCTTTATCTATCCGACCAATGGCGATAAGGTACTGCAACTGGCTATGGACATTCTGGAGAAGAAACCCTATCCCAAAGAAACGGTGATGAATACCGCTGTTGTGGACCGTACCAACGCACACGTCATGCAGTTGCAGACCACACACATTTCCGAACTCGACAAAAAGATTGAAACGCTCAACGGACGTATCGGTGGCTATCTCTCTCAGGTAGCTACACAACAGGTCGTTTTATACGGCAGTCTGATTATCCTTTTATTGGTAGCCGGCTTATTATTGGTCGTTTATAAATCACTCCGCTCTAAGAATCGCTTGAATAAAGAGCTTTTTAAGCAGAAGCAGCAATTGGAAGAGCAGTGTGACAAACTGGAAGAACAGCGTGACCAATTGATACAGCTCTCTCATCAACTGGAAGAAGCTACCCATGCCAAGCTGGTCTTTTTCACCAATATTTCTCACGACTTCCGTACTCCGTTGACATTGGTTGCCGACCCGGTAGAACATTTGTTGGCGGACAAGACACTGAGCGGAGATCAGCACCGGATGCTCATGCTGATTCAGCGGAATGTGAACATTCTTCTGCGTCTGGTCAATCAGATTCTGGATTTCCGTAAATATGAAAACGGCAAGATGGAATATACTCCGGTTACGGTGGATGTCCTTTCTTCTTTCGAAGGATGGAATGAGTCTTTTCAGGCGGCAGCCCGTAAGAAGCATATCCATTTTTCTTTTGATAGTATGCCGGATACGGATTATCATACACTGGCAGACATGGAGAAGCTGGAACGTATTTATTTCAATCTTCTGTCCAATGCCTTTAAGTTTACACCGGAAAACGGGAAAATAGCCGTCCGTCTGTCTTCCCTTAGTAAAGAGGACAAGCGATGGATACGTTTCACGGTGGCAAATACCGGTTCTATGATTTCTGCCGAACATATTCGCAATGTATTCGACCGTTTCTATAAGATCGATATGCACCATACCGGTTCGGGAATCGGACTGGCATTGGTAAAAGCCTTCGTAGAAATGCACGGTGGTATGATCTCCGTAGAGAGCGATGAGAAACAGGGCACGGTCTTTACCGTTGAACTGCCTGTACAGTCTTGTGAGGCTGTTGCTGCCGAACCGGATACCACCCTTGTTTCTGCGGATTCCCGTACAACAGATGTTCTATTGGCGGAAGAGGAAGAACTGGAAAAAGGATATGACTCTTCCAAACCGTCCGTACTGATTATTGATGATAATGAGGATATCCGTTCGTATGTCCATACGTTGTTGCATACAGACTATACGGTGATTGAAGCGGCAGACGGCTCCGAAGGAATCCGTAAGGCTATGAAGTATGTTCCGGACCTGATCATTTCTGATGTGATGATGCCGGGCATTGATGGCATTGAATGTTGCCGCCGGCTGAAAAGTGAGTTACAGACCTGTCATATTCCGGTTATTCTGCTGACAGCGTGTTCACTGGACGAACAGCGTATTCAGGGATATGACGGTGGTGCGGATTCTTATATTTCAAAGCCGTTCAGTTCACAGCTGTTGCTGGCACGTGTCCGCAATCTGATCGATTCTCACCGTCGTCTGAAACAGTTCTTTGGTGACGGGCAGACATTGGCAAAAGAAGATGTCTGCGATATGGACAAGGATTTTGTAGAAAGATTCAAGTCATTGATTGAAGAGAAAATGGGAGACTCCGGTTTGAATGTGGAGGACTTGGGCAAAGACATGGGACTAAGCCGTGTGCAGCTTTATCGCAAGATTAAATCATTGACTAACTACTCTCCGAATGAATTGCTCCGTATCGCCCGTTTGAAGAAGGCAGCTTCTTTGCTTGCTTCTTCGGACATGACCGTAGCGGAGCTTGGTTATGAAGTCGGTTTCAGTTCACCTTCTTATTTCGCCAAGTGCTATAAAGAGCAGTTTGGAGAGAGCCCGACAGATTTCCTGAAAAGGAAAGGATGATTTCATTGATATCGTAAAGAGGGATATATGAAAGATTATAAAGTAGATAAAGAGAGCTTTTCCGAATCCTTTCGGAAGGAAGTGTACGAAGTCGTATCCCAGATACCTGTGGGAAAAGTATCTACCTATGGAGGTATTGCTTTGTTGTTGGGGGTACCCCAATGCTCGCGGATGGTGGGACGTGCATTGAAAGAAGTGCCGGATGAATTATCCATTCCCTGCCATAGAGTTGTAAATACCGCCGGAAGGCTGGTGCCCGGTTGGGTGGAACAAAAACAACTCTTGCTGGCAGAAGAAGTTTCTTTCAAAGCTAACGGATGCGTTAATCTGAAAGAACATTTGTGGCACGTGGATGAATGAAGGATGCAAGGAAGGTAAGCCATATCATCCGTATCCATACAATAAAGAAAACCCATACATGAAGCCATAAGGTCCTGGTAATGAAATCTCTGATGGGTACAGGGACGAATATGTCGATAGGAACGATACATAACAGCACAAAACAGCACCAAAATAGAATCTTGTCTGTTGCGGTACGTGTTGGTCTGCTCCAATACCAGAGCATGAAACCTGCCAATGCGATAATATAGGTATGCTTCTCGGCGGAGTCACTCAGTAATACTACCCAGCCCATGAGAATGCCCAAAGCCTGGGCACGGAAGGCAAAAGACGACCATTTGCGGAAATTCCCCAAAAAGAGCAGAGTCAGCAAGCCGAGCATTCCTATCTGAAGTGCACGGAAGTGTGGCAATGTCCATGCTGCAATGGGGCGGGCATAGAAAAATGAATCATAAGCTCCGGCGGACTGATGAACAGCAAGACTATGGCACCATTCTTCATAATAGGGGAGCAAATCTGCAGGAGCTATTTTGATTAACGGTAATGCAAGCAATACAATGCCCATTGTAACGGCATAGCCAAAGTTACGCCATACGTGAGGATAGCACAGCAACAATGCCAGTTCGAAAATTCCATATACTTTGGTACATCCCGAAATCATGATTAACAGAACAGCCAGAAATCCACGGTCTTTTTCCAATAACGTATAGGCGAATAAGAATAAATAGGCTACCGTTATGTTATACTGAAATGAAAGTAAACTTTGTCCTAAAATCAGTAACAGAAAAAGGAACATACGGCATTTCTGCTGCTGGGTGAATTGTTGGGGCAGCGTGAAGATCGCCATAAAGAACAGCGAATAATTGAATAGATTCCACGCGAAAGGTCCCAGCCATGCAGGCAGATACGCAAACGGAGCGAACAATACCGTGAAAACTGGAGAATAAAGGAAGTAGCGTCCGTGAGCTTCTACAAATTCAGTTGTGTATGGGCTGATGCCTTGCCAGAAGAATTGAGTAGCGTCCGAGAAGACCATAAAGTTTTGATGCCGTCCTCGTATAAATTCGAGCAGAGTCACTATAAAAGCGAGCAGGAAACCTATCATGTAGAGATTCCGCCGGCTATAGAAAAACGGCATTTTGGGGTTCTTTTTACTAAGGAACTGTACTTGGCTTTTGTCGTCTAGTGTGGCAGTACCTGTTTGTTTTTCTTTTGTTGTGTAATGACAATTATCCTTCCCCAGGAAAATTGTAATAGCCCTGTTGAACATATAAATCTAGTTTAGTTATTGACGCCAAATATACGGTGTTTAAGTGAAATATTCAAACTTATTTTATATTTATCTGCCGGTTTGTTCTATTTTGCTGAGTGATAGGGGAATATTACCCGGAAACTTTCCATATCATTACAAATAAAGCCCTCTGTATGCCCCGGATTTTGAATATAATTTGTATGTTTAATCCGTTTTTTGTATCTTTGTGCCAGCAAGATACTGGAACAGGCTGTTTTTATACATAAAAATGCTATTTTTTGCTATTCGTTGAAAGGATTATCTTATCAAATTCTATTCCTTTTTTAATTACTCAGTCTGTCAATAATCATTTTATTAATTATTTCGGGATTCATTGTTATTTGTCCCTTATTTAAATCAGAACTTTATACGATATAAAGAAAGATTCCTGTTATCGTTTGTTCTTGTCTTGCTGTGTATATTATTTTAATAACCTAAACCATTTTATTGTATGAGTAAAATAGAAATTAAAGATCTCTATCTGGTTTTTGGCAATGAGAAGCAGAAGGCTTTGAAGATGTTGAAAGAAGGTAAAACAAAAAGTGAAATATTGAAAGCGACCGGATGTACAGTTGCGGTGAAAGATGCGAATCTTTCCATTAATGAAGGCGAAATATTCGTCATTATGGGGCTGTCCGGTAGTGGAAAGTCCACTTTACTCCGCTGCATCAACCGTTTGATACGCCCTACTTCCGGAGAAGTGATTATCAATGGAACAGACATAGCCAAAGTGTCGGATAAGGAACTGTTGCAGATTCGCCGGAAAGAACTGGCTATGGTCTTTCAGAACTTCGGTCTGCTTCCTCACCGTTCTGTCTTGCATAATATAGCTTTCGGGCTCGAACTACAGGGAGTAAAAAAGGGAGAACGGGAGCAGAAAGCGATGGAAAGTATGCAACTGGTGGGGCTGAAAGGCTACGAGAATCAGATGGTAAGTGAACTGTCGGGTGGGATGCAGCAGCGTGTCGGGCTGGCGCGGGCTTTGGCCAATAATCCCGAAGTCCTGTTGATGGATGAGGCCTTCTCGGCACTCGATCCTTTGATCCGTGTGCAGATGCAGGATGAACTGCTGACTTTGCAGTCGAAGATGAAAAAAACGATTGTCTTTATTACTCACGACCTGAGTGAAGCGATTAAATTGGGTGACCGGATTGCTATCATGAAGGATGGAGAAATTGTACAAATCGGTACATCGGAAGAAATCCTGACCGAACCTGCCAACGCTTATGTAGAACGATTTGTGGAGAATGTAGATCGAAGCAAGATTATAACAGCTTCCTCTGTTATGGTAGATAAACCCATAGTGGCACGTTTGAAGAAAGAAGGCCCGGAGGTGCTGATCCGTAAGATGCGCGAACGGAATCTGACCGTTCTTCCGGTAGTCGATTCCAATAATCTGTTAGTAGGAGAGGTGCGGTTGAATGACTTGCTGAAACTACGAAAAGAGCAAATCCGCTCCATCGAGTCCGTAGTAAGGCATGAAGTTCATTCAGTGCTGGGTGATACGGTGCTGGAAGATATTCTTCCGTTGATGACAAAAACGAACTCGCCAATCTGGGTCGTAAATGAGAATCGGGAGTTTGAAGGCGTAGTGCCACTTTCCTCATTGATCATCGAAGTAACGGGAAAAGATAAAGAAGAAATTAATGAAATCATTCAAAACGCAATAGAATTATGATAAATATCGGACAATATATAGAGACTGCCATTAATTGGCTCACAGAACATTTTGCTTCCTTTTTTGATGCTCTCAGCATGGGGATCGGAGGATTCATAGACGGTTTTCAGCACGTACTGTTTGGAATACCTTTTTATATCACAATTGCAGTGCTGGCTGCGCTCGCCTGGTTTAAGTCGGGTAAGGGGACAGCCGTATTTACCCTCTTGGGTTTATTGCTTATTTACGGCATGGGCTTTTGGGAAGAAACGATGCAGACATTGGCATTGGTACTTTCTTCCACTTGTCTGGCATTGCTTTTAGGCGTTCCGTTGGGAATCTGGACTGCCAACAGTGATCGTTGTAACAAGATAATGCGCCCTGTCCTCGACTTTATGCAGACAATGCCTGCCTTTGTCTATCTGATTCCTGCCGTTCTATTCTTCGGATTGGGAACTGTGCCGGGAGCTTTTGCCACCATCATCTTTGCAATGCCTCCTGTGGTTCGTCTGACCGGTCTGGGCATTCGTCAGGTTCCTAAAAACGTAGTAGAAGCCTCCCGCTCTTTTGGAGCTACTCCCTGGCAGCTTCTTTATAAGGTGCAATTGCCTTTGGCGTTGCCTACTATTCTGACGGGAATCAACCAGACGATCATGATGTCACTTTCGATGGTAGTGATTGCTGCCATGATTTCTGCCGGAGGATTGGGAGAAATCGTGCTGAAAGGTATCACCCAAATGAAAATCGGACTCGGATTTGAAGGCGGTATCGCAGTCGTGATATTGGCGATCGTGCTGGACCGCATCACTCAGGGTATGGCAGATAACAGAAAAAGTAAAAAGAAATAAGAATCACACCAAAGAAAGGAATAATCAATGAATAAGATAAAAATGATTGCGGCAATGTTTATTGCCGGCATACTCTTAACCTTCGTTTCCTGCGGAGACAACGGAAAGAGTAAGAAGATAAGTATCGCTTATGCCAACTGGTCGGAAGGTATTGCAATGACAAACCTTGCCAAAGCGATTTTTGAAGATCAGGGGTACGATGTAAAGTTGCTGAATGCCGACCTTGCACCTATATTTACCTCTATCTCCCGTAAGAAAGCAGACGTATTTATGGATGTCTGGATGCCTGTCACTATGGAAGATTATATGAAACAATACGGGGATAAACTCGAAGTTATCGGGGATATTTATGATGGTGCCCGTATCGGGCTGGTGGTTCCGGATTACGTTACGATCAACTCAATCGAAGAACTGAACGCGGAAAAGGAACGTTTCTCCGGTCAGATTGTCGGTATTGATGCCGGAGCCGGTATTATGAAAGCTACCGATCAGGCCATCAAAGACTATGGATTGGATTATAAACTGATGACTTCGAGCGGACCTGCCATGACTGCTTCCCTAAAGAAAGCGATTGATAAGAAAGACTGGATTGTCGTGACGGGATGGACGCCTCACTGGATGTTCGACCGTTTCAAGCTGAAAGTTCTTCAGGACCCGAAGCTGATATATGGAAATACGGAATCCATTCATACCATAGCATGGAAAGGTTTTAGCGAGAAAGACCCTTTTGCTGCCGAACTTTTGGGCAACATTCGTCTGACAGATGCGGAAATCAGCTCCTTAATGACTGCTCTGGAAGAGGCGCAGACAACGGAAAGACAGGCTGCCCGTCAATGGATGGAAGAACATCAGGAACTGGTGAACAGTTGGATTCCTGAGAAAGATTGATATGCAAACACTACTTCAACCATCCCGCCATTCTTTCTTTACCATAGAAGTAGTAGAAAAGTAGTCCCAGCCAGCTGGTAAGAACGATTAATACAATCGCTATAAGTCTTTTCTCTACAGCCGCATTTATATTCCAAATCTCTATGGCAGCTCTGAAAGTCAGTATCAAACCGATAATCCAAATAACAAATCCGATCATATCTTTAGAGTTTTAATGAATATCTTCGTGAGAAGTAATCGTTACTTCTAAGATATAAACAAAAAAGGCAGGAATCTGTTTCCAGGATTCCTGCCTTTTATTATGTACAAAGTATTTCTACTTATTATTCAGCTGTATCAGCTCCCCAGTTTTCTCTGGCAAGACGTTTGTAGCTGTTGTAACGCCATTTAGCGTTTTCTTCAGCAGCTTTAAACAGTTCTTCAGCTTCAGCAGGATATTGTTTCATTACAGAAGCGTAACGAACTTCACCCTTCAAGAAACCTTGGAAGTCTTCCCAGTTAGGTTCTTTGCTATCCAGTTGGAACGGATTCTTGCCTTCTTCTTCCAAAGCAGGGTTGTAACGCCACAAGTGCCAGTAACCGCACTTAACAGCCTTTTCTTCTTCTTCCTGGCTCTTACCCATACCGGCTTTCAGACCGTGGTTGATACATGGAGCGTAAGCGATGATCAGTGATGGTCCCGGATATGCTTCAGCTTCACGGATAGCTTTCAGAGTCTGAGCCTGGTCAGCACCCATAGCAATCTGAGCAACATATACATAACCGTAAGTAGTAGCCATCAGACCGAGGTCTTTCTTACGTACACGCTTACCTGCAGCAGCAAACTTAGCGATAGCGCCTACCGGAGTAGCTTTAGAAGACTGACCACCTGTGTTAGAGTAAACTTCAGTATCCAGAACGAGGATGTTAACGTCCTTACCGGAAGCGATTACATGGTCAAGACCACCGTAACCGATATCATAAGAAGCACCGTCACCACCGATGATCCATTGGCTGCGTTTAACAAGATATTGTTGCAGATCAGCGATTTGCTTGCAGTGGTTGCATTTATCTTTAGCAGCTTCTACCATCGGAATGATCTTTTCGGCCAGTTCCTTAGTCTTTTCTGCATCCAGCATATTGTTGATCCATTCAGCAAATACTTCTTTGTATTCAGCCGGGCAGCAATCAGAAGCGATAGCTTCGTTCATTACTTTCACCAGACGGGCACGCATCTTTTCGTTAGCCAGTTCCATACCCAGACCAAATTCACAGAAGTCTTCGAACAAGGAGTTAGCCCATGCAGGACCGTGACCCTTTTCGTTCATAGTGTACGGAGTAGAAGGAACTGAACCGGAGTAGATAGAAGAACATCCTGTAGCGTTAGCAACCATTTCACGGTCACCGAACAACTGAGAAATCAGTTTCACGTACGGAGTTTCACCACAACCGGAGCAAGCGCCTGAGAACTCAAACAACGGAGTTGCGAACTGAGAGTTCTTCACGTTAGCCTTGATGTCTACCAGGTGTTGTTTGCTCTTCACGTTTTCAGCGCAGTAAGTCCAGTTATCAGCTTCGGCCAACTGGCTTTCAAGGTGTTTCATGGTCAATGCCTTGCCACCCTTCTTCGGATTACCCGGACAGATGTCGGCACAGTTACCGCAACCCAGACAATCGAGAACGTCTACCTGAATACGGAATGTCATACCATCGAATGCTTTACCTACAGCTTTCAGTTGCTCGAACTTAGCACCCTTCTGCTCTTCAGCATCGAG
>ULRO01045459.1_pt1 | contig 11236 bp, 8 predicted proteins | sample 1955421 | NCBI WGS metagenome assembly ULRO01 (sample SAMEA4835682, study PRJEB28245) | human gut metagenome | biome: gut microbiome; material: fecal sample | place: Denmark | collected 2008 | reverse complement strand
TTCGCTGCCGGAGACGTTGCTGATCCTCACTATCGTCAAGCCATCACCGCTGCCGGAACCGGTTGCCAGGCAGCCATTGAAGCGGAAAGATATTTGTCTGCGAAAGGACTGATTTAGTGATTAGTGATTAGGGGTTAGGATGGTAACAATGTGTTTTTATTATGCTAACCCCTAATCGCTTATCCCTTGTCACTTATTCCTTATCCTATCTTGCTGATTTTCTTCAGCTTTTCTTCGTCTATGATTTTGATTTTACGTCCGTCGATGGTGATTAACCGTTCTGTGGCAAACTGTGACAACGTACGTATGGCGTTGGAAGTGGTCATGTTTGACAAATTGGCCAGATCTTCACGCGAGAGATAGATACTCAAGGTGGAGCCGTCTTCCTCCAAACCATAACTTTCTTTGAGGAACAGCAGGGATTCTGCGAGTCTTCCGCGGATATGTTTCTGCGTCAGGTTTACGGTACGTTCATCGGCAATGCCCAAGTCAACGGACAATTGCTTGATGAAGAACATGGCAAGGTCGTTGTTTTGTGTGAGCAGAGTCATCAAGGCAGTCATGGGGATTTGGCAAACAAGAGACGGCTCGAATGCAGATGCTGCCGTGACATAGTCTGTTTTTGCAAAGTAAGGGCGGTAACCGAAATATTCGACAGGTTTAATCATACGGATAATCTGGCTTCTACCACCGACTCCGTCTTTATAGATTTTGACCTTTCCACTCAGCAGACACATCAAATGCGTAGGTGTCTCGCCTTCGCAATGGATGACTTCGTTTTTTTTGTAGTTCTGGAGTGTGAAGTGGTTGGCGAGGAATTCCCGTTGTTCGTCATTCAGGGGAGACCATATATCTGCAATCAACTCCGGAACATTAATATCAGATAAGTTTACTTTTACCATAACTGCTGCAAAACTGTGTTATACAGCACAAATGTAAAAAGAAAAAATTAAATATTGCACAAATATGACAAAAAGATGTCGTAGGGGGGGAGATGAAGGAAAATCTATATATTTACGATTAGACGATTTACGATTGAAGTTTGTATTGTTAAACAACTACTCATTAGCAGGTGGGTTTATGATTGTATGAGTAACTCCAACCGTAAACCGTCAAATCGTAAATCGTAGTAACTTAATTGTTTATCGTAGTATCTCTATCCCCCTCCCTACGGGGGAGGGGCTAGGGAGAGGCCTACTTTGTAAACAGCAGCTCCCTATATTTCGGAAGCGGCCAGATTTCATCATCAATTTCCATCTCAAGGTGGTCGATGTGGTCACGGATACTTTCCAGATAAGGGCGTACGGTTTCTTCGTAAGCGAAAGCCTTGTCTTTGTAGTTATCCATGTGGTTGGCTACTTTGCGGGCTTCGGTCATTTCGCGTACTTGTACCTTGATGGCTGTTACGCGCTTGGAAATTTCGCGTACAAGCTCTTTCCGGTCGGCACTGAGGACTTCGTATTCTTCGGGAGAGAAGGTCTCGCGCAGGCCACGGAGATTTTCCAGCAGACGGTTTTGGTAGATAACGGCAGTCGGTACGATGTGGTTGATGGCAAGGTCGCCCAGCACACGGCTTTCTATCTGTACCTTCATGGTGTATTTCTCCAGTTCTACTTCCAGGCGGCAGGCAAGCTCCGTTTCGTTGAAGATACGTTCGCCGATGAGTACGGAACGGGACTGGTTATCCATGTAGTGCATCAGGGCTTCGGGAACGTGGCAGATGTTGGTCAGCCCACGGCGGGCGGCTTCCTGCTTCCATTGTTCGGAGTAGCCGTCACCCTCAAAGCGGATAGGCTCGGAGGCGATGATGGTCTCTTTCATAATGCGGAAGATGGCTTCATCCTTGCCGACTCCTTCTTCCATCAGTTTGTCGATGGAGACTTTGAATTCGTTCAACTGGTTTGCCATAGCTGCATTGATGGCAATCATGGCGGCGGCACAGTTGGCGGACGAACCTGCGGCACGGAACTCAAAGCGGTTGCCGGTAAAGGCGAATGGAGAAGTACGGTTACGGTCGGTGGTATCCAGTAATATTTCGGGAATACGTCCGATGCCTAATTTCAGTGTTGTCTTTTCTTCCGATGTCATCTTGCTGCTGCTTATCTGGCGAGCTATCTCGTCGAGGATGGAAGACAGCTGTTTGCCCAGGAAGATGGACAGAATGGCGGGAGGTGCTTCATTGGCTCCCAGACGGTGGCTGTTTCCGGCACTCATGATGGAGGCGCGCAGCAAGTTCTGGTTTTTGTATACCATCATCAGTACGTTTACCAGGAAGGTAAGGAACAGCATGTTTCCTTTCGGATTCTTGCCCGGTGCAAACAAATTGATACCCGTATCGGTGCAAAGCGACCAGTTGTTGTGCTTGCCGGAGCCGTTCACGCCGTTGTAGGGTTTTTCGTGAAGCAGTACGGCGAAGTGATGCTTGCGTGCGATGCGTTTCATCAGATCCATCACAAGCTGGTTGTGGTCGTTGGCAAGGTTGGCATTCTCAAAGATAGGCGCCAGCTCAAACTGGTTGGGAGCTACTTCGTTATGGCGGGTCTTGACCGGGATACCCAGTTTGTGACATTCGATTTCCAGTTCTTTCATAAAAGCTGTGACACGTGGGGGGATGGAGCCGAAATAGTGGTCCTCCAGCTGCTGGTCTTTGGCCGAGGAGTGTCCCATCAGGGTACGTCCGGTCAGACAAAGGTCCGGGCGGGCATTGTACAGTGCCGAGTCGACGAGGAAATATTCTTGTTCCCAGCCTAAATTGGTATAAACGCGTGTGATATTCTTGTCGAACAACTGGCATACGTCTGTCGCTGCTTTGTCTACGGCTGCCAAGGCTTTGAGCAATGGAGTCTTGTAGTCGAGCGCTTCGCCGGTATAAGAGATGAAGATAGTGGGGATGCAAAGTGTGGTATCTACCACAAAGGCAGGTGAGGAAACATCCCAAGCAGTATATCCTCGTGCTTCGAATGTGTTTCTGATACCCCCGTTGGGGAAAGAGGATGCATCCGGTTCCTGCTGGATGAGCAGTTTGCCGGAAAAACGTTCAATCACTTCCGTTCCTTCTCCGAATTCGATGAAGCCGTCATGTTTCTCGGCTGTTCCGTCCGTCAGAGGCTGGAACCAGTGCGTGTAGTGGGTGACGTTGAGGGACTTTGCCCAACTTTTCATGCCGTTGGCAATCAGGTCTGCCATTTCGCGGTTGATGGGAGTGCCTTTTTCGATGGCGTCGGTCACGGCTTTGTAGGCTTCACGAGGCAGGTATTCCTGCATTTTCTTACGGTCGAAGACATGGCTGCCGTAGTAGTCGGACAGTTTGTTTGAAGGGGTGGTCACTTCAAGAGGTTGCCGATTGGCAAGTTCTTGCAAAGCAAAAAATCGCATTTTTGACATATAAGTCTCTCCTTTTATTGGTTGTTGGGCGCAAAAATACATGTTTTTTCTGAACTACCCCCTCTTTTTTAGGGGGTATTCTCGAAAATATTAGTGTTTTTTGAGAATAGACCCCCTAAAAAAGTCTGCTTGTTATGGAAAAACGACCAAAAGCTTGCGTTTGTTACATGCCATGATTAGTAATCTTTCCGCATCACGATTAGTAATCTTAGTGCGTCGTGATTAGTAATTTTCATGTGTCACAATTACGAATCATTCTGTACATGACACTTGTGGCACCCTTTTTATAACAATTAATATAGGTTCGTATTTATCTCGCACAAACTATGTGTGCTTGTGTATTATTGTCTCTCGCGCGTAACATATGTTTTATAATAAAGGGTGTCACAAGTGTCATTCCCGCTTCTTTATGGAACATGTTTTTGCATTACACAAATTCTTCCGTATATTTGTCCCGATTCTATAAGGAGAAATTGCGGTTGAAACGTTTGTTGTTTATATGGATTTGGATTTGCTTCTTGTTTTCTTTTGTACAGAAGGCAGGGGCGGAGCGTGTATCTTATCCGGTTGACAAACATGTGAGTTCGGCAGACTCCATCATGGAGAAAGTCATCTTCTTTGCCCCCCTTTATGAACGTATTATTGAAAGTTACAAGGCTGAGCTTTACATAAAGGGCTGGGTGAATATCCGTAAGAAGAATCATATTCTCCGCTACATCCCTTCCATGTTCCGGCCCAAGAAAGGGGTGCGGGAATATATGATGGAAACTTATAGCGATTTGCATTTTACTGCTCCCGACATTTATGACCAGAAGGTAAAGGCAAGTGTCGGTACTGCTTCCGAGTTTTGGGAAATGGACGGACGGCTGCCGGAATATTTTCACATCAACATCTATTCTTCTACCTTATTATATGACAAACTACTCTCTCCTTTAGCACCCAATGCCAAAAAATATTATACCTATCGGATTGATACGGTGATGGGGGAACGGCATGCCCTTCAGTATAAAATCCGTTTTATGCCAAAAAGCAAAAGCTTTCAGCTGGTGGGCGGTTATCTGATTGTGAGTGATAACGTGTGGAGTGTACGCGAGATGCGTTTTTCCGGACGTAATGAGATGGTGCGGTTCAATAATCTGGTGAAGATGGGTAATGTGGGCGATTCGGACGAATTTCTTCCGTTGCAGTATGATGTGGATGCAACGTTTCGTTTTTTGGGAAATGTGGTAGATGGCACTTATGAAGCTGTACTCGATTATAAGAACATCATTCAGAAAACTTCTGGCAGTGATATACGGAGGTCGGTGAAGAAAAGTAAATATGACTTGTCCGATTCATACACGTTGCGTACTGATACGAATGCTTATCTACGTGATACTGCTTACTTTAAAACTTTGCGTCCCATTCCTTTGACTCCGCATGAGGAGACACTGTATCAGGATTTCTTCTTGCGTCGGGATACGCTCGCCCGGAAAAAGAAACCGGTGAATAAGAACTTGGAGTTTTGGGGGCAGATTGGAGATGCATTGATCAGTCGCTATACGGTAGACCTTGATAAATTGGGGAGTGTGCGCTGTTCACCACTAATCAATCCTTTTCTTTTGAGCTATAGCGGCAAGCATGGAATTTCGTATCGGCAGGAGTTCAAGTACAACCGTATTTTTACCGGTGATCGCCTGCTGCGCATCGTTCCCCGGATAGGTTATAATTTTAAGGAAAAAGAGTTTTACTGGAGGGTGAGGTCCGATTTTGATTATTGGCCCCGTAAGCGTGCAGCATTGCATCTGGAGTTTGGTAACGGTAACCGGATTTACAGCAGTGATGTGCTGGACGACCTGAAAGCCATCCCCGACAGTATTTTTGACTTCAACCAGATACACTTGGATTATTTCAAGGATTTGTATCTGAATCTGCGTCATAGCTGGGAAATAGTAAACGGTCTGTCGCTGGAAGTGGGTGTATCCATGCACAGACGTACGGAAGTGAACCGCTCCCGGTTTGAACTGAACTACCCGAGCATGCCGCCTACCAAGTCGGCCACCCGTGCCGGTTCCGGAGGTTCATCCTTCTTTCCGAATTTTGACCCGAATATCCTGAACAAGTTCCGCCATACCTATAATAGTTTTGCTCCCCGCGTCCGCCTCACCTGGACTCCGGGACAATACTATTATATGAATGGCGACCGTAAAGTAAATCTTCATTCCAAGTATCCTTCCATCTCAGTAGATTGGGAGCGGGGACTCAGTGGAGTGTTGCAGAGCAGTGGTTCGTACGAGCGTGTAGAGATTGATTTGCAGCATCAGGTTTCTTTGGGCTTGATGCGTGATATTTATTGGCGTTTTGGTTGGGGAGAGTTTATCAATCAGAAGGAACTGTACTTTGTGGACTTTGCCAATTTGCGGCGTTCCAATCTTCCTATGGGTTGGAGTGATGATATTGGCGGGGTGTTCCAGTTGCTGGACGGCCGCTGGTATAACTCTTCCCGTAAATATATCCGCGGACACCTTACCTATGAAGCTCCTTTCCTCCTGCTCCGCCATCTGATGAAATATACCCAATATGTATTGAATGAACGTCTGTATCTGAATGCATTGGTGGTTCCTCACTTGAAACCTTATCTGGAAGTAGGGTATGGCATTGGTACACATATATTTGACTTTGGCTTGTTTGCCAGCTTTGCAAACTGGAAGTATCAGGAAATAGGTTGCAAATTTACCTTCGAACTGTTTAACAGATAGCAATGTGGTAATGTGATTAATGTGCCAATGTGTCAATGACCAGGACGTGATGGCGTAGCATAAACATAGCGCAGCCAATTAGCCAATTAGCATATTGGCACATTATCACATTAATCAATTGTCAATTATTGATTCTTTTGTAACTTTGCTGCAAATTACTTGGAGCTATGGGTATAGTAATAGGAATAGATGTGGGTGGAAGTACCACGAAAATCGTTGGAATCAATGGAGAACAGATACAGTCTCCAATGTTTATTACGGCTACCGACCCGGTGACTTCCTTATTCGGAGCATTCGGTAAGTATATTTATGACAATGGTATACAGCTGGCCGATGTGGAGCAGGTGATGCTGACGGGAGTGGGAAGCGCATTTGTCAACAGCCCTCTATATGGACTGCCTACTCGCAAAACGGATGAGTTTATTGCCAATGGTTTGGGAGCTAGACATGCAACGGATATAGACCAACTGATTGTAGTCAGCATGGGTACCGGCACTTCTTTTGTGAAAATAGACGGAGACAAGGTGCAGCATATTGGCGGCTTGGGGATTGGTGGAGGTACCTTGCAGGGATTATCGAGGTTGCTGTTGAAAACTCATGATATTCATCAGGTGTCCGAGTTGGCTGAGAAAGGGGATGTAACTCGTGTCAACTTGCAGATAGGTGATATTTGCAACACTGCTTTGCCTGACTTGCCAGTGAGTGCTACCGCCTCTCTTTTCGGGAAAGCAGATAGCAATGCTTCTCAAGAAGATATTGCCTGCGGTATAATTTATACGGTACTTCAAACCATTGGAGGAGCTGCTGTACTGTCAGCTTTGAACAGTCCTATCAAGGATTTCGTTCTGATAGGAAATCTCACCCAACTGCCCCAGTGCCGGGAGGTGTTTTCTAAAATGGAAGCCATCTATCATGTACATTTTCATATACCGCCCTATGCTGAATATAGAACAGCAATAGGAGCGGCATTGGCATATATAAAAGAAAGGCAAGGGTAGTGGTTACTTCTTGCCTGCCTTCTTCATGTAGCTGTTTATCAAGGTGCAGGCGGGAGCAGCCACCGTTCCGTGGTCAAATCCCTCCATCTGGTAGAGGACGGTATTTTGTCCCAATGCTTTGAGGAGGGCATATAGGTGGGCGTTTTCCTCATAGCGTGCCAGCATCTCCAACTCTTTGTCGCCAGTGATAAGTATCATGGGTGAAGCGTCTTTTCTTACGTTATTGGAAGGAGCATATTTATCTATAATCGGAGTGTCGGAAGGCAGCCCGCGTTCTTTGCGGATGGTATAATGAGTGGTGGTCTGTCCGCTGATGGGGAAAGCGCCTGCCAGGCTGTTGGCATCAATATTCCACTTTGCCAGGTAACTCTTGTCCAGATTGAGCATCAGACAGAGATAACCACCGGCTGAATGACCGGCTATGTATATTTTGTCTTTGTCTCCTCCGAATTCTTCTATATTCTCGAAAGTCCAAGCAACGGCCTCTGCGGCATCTTCCGTGTAGGCAGGATTTTGGGCACGCGGGCTGAGTCGGTAGTTTACGGCTATCACGGCGTAGCCTTGCTCCAGGAACTCCTTCGGAAAATGTTTTTCTCCGGCTTCCAGTCCTCCGCCGTGGAACCAGATAAGGGTGGCAAATCCTTTTTTATCAGTAGGATAATGGAGGTCGAGCTTGCAACGCTCCAGCTTATAACTGTCTTTTTCGCCGGGATGAAGATAGGAAATGTTCTTTTGCGTACGGTAGTTGTTGTCCGTTGTCTGATTTTGGCTATAACATAATAATGTATAGCAAATGATGGAAATGCATGCGATTATCTTTTTCATGATAAATTATTGAGATTATGTATAAATGAAACGATGCAAAGGTAACATTTTTTTTATTCTTTAATTGATTATTCCACTGCTGTTTTGAATGCTTTTTGTTTTGTAGTTCAAGAAAATACTTCTATCTTTGCGCCCGATTTACAATGAGTCAACATAAAGTCTCACTTAATTAACGAGTTAAACAATTTATTTATTAATGGAAAATTTAAAGAATGTAGCTCCTATTGAAGACTTCAACTGGGATGCTTATGAGAACGGCGAATCAGTAGCCAGTGCAAGCCACGAAGAACTGGAAAAGGCGTATGACAATACGTTGAACAAGGTTAACGACCGCGAGGTAGTTGATGGAACCGTAATCGCAATGAACAAGCGTGAAGTAGTTGTGAACATCGGTTACAAATCAGACGGTATCATTCCGATGAGTGAATTCCGTTACAATCCTGAACTGAAGGTTGGTGATACTGTTGAGGTATACATCGAAAACCAGGAAGACAAGAAAGGACAGCTCGTTCTGTCTCACCGTAAAGCTCGTGCTACCCGTTCTTGGGATCGCGTAAACGCAGCTTTGGAAAACGAAGAAATTATCAAGGGTTACATCAAGTGCCGCACAAAGGGTGGTATGATTGTAGACGTATTCGGCATCGAAGCTTTCTTGCCGGGTTCTCAAATCGACGTGAAGCCTATCCGCGACTACGATGTATTCGTTGGCAAAACTATGGAATTCAAGGTTGTTAAGATCAACCAGGAATTCAAGAATGTGGTTGTTTCCCACAAGGCTCTTATCGAAGCCGAACTGGAACAACAGAAGAAGGAAATCATCGGTAAACTCGAAAAAGGACAAGTTCTCGAAGGTACCGTTAAGAATATCACTTCCTATGGTGTATTTATCGACTTGGGTGGCGTAGATGGTTTGATTCACATTACAGACCTTTCTTGGGGCCGTGTTAGCGATCCGAAAGAAGTGGTTGAACTCGACCAGAAACTCAACGTCGTTATCCTTGACTTCGATGATGAGAAGAAGCGTATCGCTCTCGGCTTGAAGCAACTCACTCCGCATCCTTGGGATGCACTGGATGCTAACCTGAAGGTTGGCGACCACGTGAAGGGTAAAGTTGTAGTTATGGCTGACTACGGTGCATTCATCGAAATCGCTCCGGGTGTTGAAGGTCTGATTCACGTATCTGAAATGTCTTGGTCACAGCACTTGCGTTCTGCACAAGACTTCATGAAGGTAGGTGACGAAGTTGAGGCAGTAGTCCTGACTTTGGACCGCGAAGAGCGTAAGATGTCTTTGGGTATCAAGCAGCTGAAGTCTGATCCTTGGGAAACTATCGAAGAGAAGTATCCTATCGGCAGCAAGCACACTGCAAAAGTTCGCAACTTCACTAACTTCGGCGTATTCGTTGAAATCGAAGAAGGTGTTGACGGCTTGATTCACATCTCTGACCTGTCTTGGACGAAGAAGGTTAAACATCCGTCTGAATTCACTCAGATTGGTGCAGACATCGACGTACAAGTTCTGGAAATCGACAAGGAAAACCGTCGCTTGAGCCTTGGCCACAAGCAACTCGAAGAAAATCCCTGGGATGTATTCGAAACTGTATTTACAGTAGGTTCTGTACACGAAGGTACTATCATCGAAATGCTGGATAAGGGTGCTGTAGTTGCTCTGCCTTATGGTGTAGAAGGCTTCGCTACTCCGAAGCACCTCGTTAAGGAAGACGGATCACAAGCTCAGTTGGACGAGAAGCTTGAATTCAAGGTAATTGAGTTCAACAAGGACGCTAAGCGTATCATCCTTTCTCACAGCCGTATCTTCGAAGATGCTGCAAAGGCAGAAGAAAGAGCTGAAAAGAAGGCTGCTACTAAGAAGTCAACCGGTAAGAGAGAAGACGTTGCTTCTGCTATCCAAAACCAGGCTGCATCTACTACTCTGGGTGACATTGATGCTTTGGCTGCCTTGAAGGAACAGATGGAAGCTGGAAAGAAATAATTACTCCGTTCTATAAATGAAGGAAGGGTACTTGCGCAAACAAGTGCCCTTCTTTTTTATGATTTGTCAATAGAATTTTATGGAATTAAGGATGGTTTTTCCATAAATGTTTATCTTTGCAGGGTGGTTACTTTTGCAATCATAGAAATATTCAATAATTTAATTTTCATTTATTATGAAAAACATGTTCAAAAATGCAGGGAAGATGGTGTTGTTCACTTGCCTGTCGCTGATGTTACTAACCGCATGCGGCCAGAAGTCTAAACTCAAGCTGGCTATCGCAGCTGCCAACAAACAATGTCCCATGGATATGGGAGCTTCCGGCGAAATATCCAGTATTACTTTTGATGGGGCGGATGTGGTATATGTACTGCTTATGAATGAAAGTTTCCTCAATATAGACGCTTTGAAAGAGAATCCTGATGCAATGAAGTCTGCTGTGACTGTTATGTTCGGTAATCCACAAGGGTCCATTAAAGAGATGCTGGATTTGGTTGTCGGTACTGATTCCGGTATAAAGTTCATATATAAAGGAAAGACATCCGGTAACGAAGTGGAATGTTATCTGACTACTCAGGACTTGAAAGATATATTGAATGGCGGTTCAACTGCTGAAAGCAGTGATAAGAAGAAACTGGAAGAGCAAGTGAAGATGACCAACGTATCGTGCCCGATGCAGGTGGATGAAGCCACTATGCTCAATAAACTGACAATCGAGTCGGATAAGGTGCTTTATCATTATACGATTGACGAATCTGTAGTACAGATGTCTGCTTTGAAGGAAAATGCCGAACAGATGAAGGCAAATGTGAAGAACTCTTTGAACTCCTCCGATCCAGCCTTGCACATGTTCTTGGAAGTATGTGTGAAGTGTGATAAAGGGGTGGGCTATCTGTATAAAGGGAATAAATCCGGAGAAACTTTTGAAATATCCTTTGGAGTTTCAGAGATAAAGGCTCTTCTATAAATCAAGGAGTAGAAATCAGTTCGGAAGGTTTGGAATGGAAAAATTTGAGTTACATATTCTTGGTTGTGGTTCCGCTTTACCCACAACGCGTCATTTCCCTACGTCTCAAATTGTGAACGTGCGCGACAAGCTGTTTATGATTGATTGTGGGGAAGGGGCGCAGTTGCAGTTCCGTAAATCACATCTGAAGTTTTCGCGTTTGAATCATATCTTTATCTCTCACTTGCATGGAGACCATTGTTTTGGCTTATTGGGACTGATTTCTACACTTAACCTTTTAGGACGTACAGCCGAGTTGCATATCCATTCTCCAAAAGGGCTGGAAACATTG
>ULRO01074664.1_pt1 | contig 11359 bp, 6 predicted proteins | sample 1955421 | NCBI WGS metagenome assembly ULRO01 (sample SAMEA4835682, study PRJEB28245) | human gut metagenome | biome: gut microbiome; material: fecal sample | place: Denmark | collected 2008 | reverse complement strand
GTGATTCATGCCGGCAATGTTTTGTGTGCCTATAAGCAGCAATACGGAACGCTTCCGGAGTTTATGACCGTTGGACGGAGGCCTAACAAAGGGCAGGTTCTGACTGACAATATTGCGGTTTTGACTGAAAATGCGATGATTATGTTGGGTTTTGACGAGCAATGGGTTCGCAAGAACCATATCGAAGCAACCAGTACGGACAGCAAAGGCAATATTGAGGAAATTAAATATATTGTTGAGCATTCGGCGGCAATGTGTTTTAAGAGTCGTCCGCGAATCGGAGTGGTTTCTGAGCCGGGATATCTTTTGCGGCTGGCGCAGGAATTGTCTTTTTTTCTGCCGCAATATGAGTTTGTTTATTATGAAACGCCGGTTTCTAAAGATAAAAAACGGACTTTTGATTGTGAGAACCTTGACGGCTACGGTGCTGACGTTATCATTGCAGGGGCCTTGAATTCGCTGCGGCAGTGGAATGAACGGCGTTTGTCTCTGTCACGGGAGAAGATGAAGGCGGCGCCGACGCTTGGGTTTATTCGCAAGTTTGTCGGTTATGGATATTGTTTTTATATGGAGCCTGAAATGCTGGCTGAACTTGGGTATTCCGAAGATGAGATTTCTCTTATGCTGGTTACCCGGCGCCAGGAGGTTTTGGGCGTAGACGCTTATGGGCATAAGGTTGGTGAGCCGATGCCTGATGCAGATACCGAAATCTTTATGGATAAGGTTCGGAAAATGATTGTATCTGCGAAGAAAAACTAAAGACATTTTTATTTTTCCGTAGGCATTTTTTATTGTGAAGGCAGACTGTTGTGAAACAGGCTGTCTTTTTTTTATTGGTATGGGGATGAAATTTTTGTTGGCGGAGAAGAATGGAGCGTTTTCGGTTGCAAAAAAAACTCCCCGGAGCAAATCCGGGGAGCTTTTAGTCTAATCAAACCGCCTATTCGGAAACCTTGAATTCGGACATATGTTCCAACAGAGAGCGTTTTTCTTTTACATTCTCCTGAGCCTTGTTGAGCAAGGTTTCATACCGTTCCGGATTTTGTTTGTTGACAATTTGGAAACGGGTTTCATTGGACATATAATCAGACAACGGTTTGCTCGGCGCTTTGGAATCCAACATCAGAGGCGCTTTGCCTTCTTTGATGTTTTCCGGATTGTAGCGATAGAGCGGCCAGCTGCCGGTTTCAACGGCGTTTTTCTGGTGGCTCAGACCGTCAGCCAGGTTAAAGCCCTGGGCAATACAGTGAGAGTAAGCAATGATGATGGACGGGCCGTCATAAGCTTCGGCCTCGTTCATTGCTTTGATTACCTGAGCGTCATTGGCACCGAAAGCAACCTGAGCAACATAGACATTGCCGTAGGACATGGCAATCATGCCAAGATCTTTTTTCGGCAGAGCCTTACCAGCCGTAGCGAACTTGGCCGAAGCGCCCATCGGGGTTGCTTTGGACTGTTGTCCGCCGGTGTTGGAATATACGCCGGTATCCATAACCAGAATGTTGATATTGCGGCCGGAAGCGATGGCGTGATCCAAGCCGCCGAAGCCGATATCATAAGCCCAGCCGTCGCCGCCTAAAATCCATACGGATTTTTTAATCAGGTAGTCGGCCAATTTGTTGAGGTGTTTGGCTTCCGGTGTGTCAATGCCGGCGAGTTTTTCGCGCAGGGCTTTGACATTGGCGCGCTGGTCGTCAATTTCGATATCAGTTGTCTGAGGATTGCTGAGAATTCTGTATGCTACTTCACCGACTTTGTCTTTCAGGCCTTCGAGCAGGTCTTTGGCAAAGCGGGTTTGCTGGTCAATGGAGAATCTCATGCCCAAACCGAATTCGGCATTGTCTTCAAACAGGGAATTAGCCCAAGCCGGACCGTGGCCTTTTTCATCTTTGGCGTACGGGGTGGTCGGGAGGTTGCCCGAGTAGATTGAAGAACATCCGGTTGCATTGGCAACAACCATGCGGTCGCCGAACAGCTGGGTGAGCAGTTTGACGTACGGCGTTTCGCCGCAGCCGGCGCAAGCGCCGGAGAACTCAAACAACGGCTGAATCAGCTGTGTGGTTTTCGGCAGGTTCTTGGCAACTTCGGTCCGTTTTACATAAGGCAGAGTCTCAAAGAACTTCCAGCAGGCTTTCTGTTCTTCAAGGTGGTTTTCAATATGATCCATATTGATAGCCTTGCGTTCCGGATTTTCTTTGTTTTTGGCCGGGCAGGCGCTGACGCAGATGCCGCAACCGGTGCAGTCTTCGGGAGACATTTGCCAAATGAACTGCTTGCCGGCAAATTCTTTGCCTTTGTACGGGGCAGACTTGAAGCCGGCCGGAGCGTTTTTCAATTCTTCTTCAGAAGCAACTTTCATACGGATAACGCCATGCGGGCAGACCAGCGAGCATTTGCCGCACTGAATGCAGGTATTGGGATCCCAAACCGGAATTTCGGTGGCAATGCAACGTTTTTCGTACTGGGTTGTGCCTGTCGGCCAGGTTCCGTCGACGACCTGTTCAAAAGCAGATACCGGCAGCTCGTTGCCGCGGTCGGCGATGATTTCGCCGGTGAGCTTTTTGACAAATTCCGGAGCATCGGCCGGAACCGGCAGGTTGCGGTGGAATTTGGATGTAACGGTTGACGGATATTTAACTTCGTGCAGGTGCTCCAGAGAAGCATCAACGGCGACAAAGTTTTTCTGGACAATGGCATCGCCCTTCTTGCTGTAAGTCTTTTTAATCGCGTTCTTAATCTGGGCGATTGCTTCGTCTTTCGGCAAGATGTTGGAGATGGCAAAGAAACATGTCTGCATAACGGTATTAATGCGCATGCCCATACCGGTCTGGCGGGCAACTTCTACGGCATTAATGGTGTAGAACTTGAGTTTCTTGTTGATGATTTCTTCCTGGACTTCAATCGGAAGATGATCCCAAACTTCATCTGCGCCGTAAGGAGCGTTGAGCAGGAAAGTTGCACCCGGTTTGGCAATCTTCAGAATGTCTACTTTAGACATGAAGGGAAACTGGTGGCAGGCAACAAAATCTGCTTTGCTGATCAGATAAGCCGCTTTAATCGGGTTATCGGAGAAACGCAGGTGAGAGGTGGTCATGGAGCCGGATTTGCGAGAATCGTAAACAAAATAGCCCTGGCCGTATTTGCCGGCGTCTTCAGCAATGATTTTGATGGAATTTTTATTGGCACCGACCGTACCGTCAGCACCCAGGCCGAAGAACACGGCGCGGACAACGTCTTTGGGTTCGGTGTCAATCGAATCGTCATAAGGCAGAGATGTTTTGTTAACATCATCGTTGATGCCGACGGTGAAGCCGTTAATCGGTTTGGCGGCAGCGCCGTTGTCGTAAACAGCTTTGACCATGCCCGGCGTAAATTCTTTGGAAGAAAGGCCGTAGCGTCCGCCGAAGATACGCGGCATGTTGGCAATTTCGCCGTTGGCAAAAGCCTGAGTCAATGTGGCGACGACGTCAAGGTACAACGGTTCGCCGGTAGAGCCGGATTCTTTGGTTCTATCCAGAACATTGACAACCTTTGCGGTCTTCGGCAGAGCTTTGAGGAAAGATTTTTCCGGGAACGGGCGATACAGGCGGACTTTAACCAGGCCGACTTTGTAGCCGTTGTTGTTGAGATAGTTGATGGTTTCTTCTACAGTTTCGGCGCCGGAGCCCATGATAACGATAACCTGTTCGGCATCGGGTGCACCGACATAATCGACAACGTTATACTGGCGGCCGGATATCTTGGCAAACTTGTCCATTTCCTCCTGAACAATGCCTTCAACTTTGTTGTAGTAGGGATTGGAAGCTTCGCGGCCCTGGAAGAATACGTCAGGATTCTGGGCGGTACCGCGGATAACCGGGGCTTCCGGGCGCAGAGCGTGTTCGGCGTTGAACTGCATGTCTACGTCTTTGACCATCGCTTTCAGGTCATCATCGGAAAGCAATTTGATTTTTTTGATTTCGTGAGAAGTGCGGAAACCGTCAAAGAAGTGCATGAACGGAACGCGTGAGCGCATTGTCGAGGTCTGAGCAATGGCAGCAAAGTCATGCGCTTCCTGAACCGAGTTGGAGCAGAGCATGGCAAAGCCGGTCTGGCGGCAGCCCATAACGTCAGTATGGTCGCCGAAAATCGACAAGGCGTGATAAGCCAGAGAACGAGCAGCGACATGCATTACGAACGGAGACAATTCGCCGGCGATTTTATACATGTTCGGAATCATCAACAGCAAGCCTTGGGACGCAGTAAAGGTGGTGGTCAGAGCACCGGCCTGGATTGAACCGTGGCAAGCGCCGGCCGCACCGGCTTCAGACTGCATTTCCTGAACTTCGGGAACAACGCCCCAAATGTTTTTCTGTTTGGCTGCAGACCACGCATCGGCCCATTCGCCCATCGGAGACGACGGGGTAATCGGGTAAATTACGCAGACTTCATTCAAACGGTGGGCAACGGAAGCCGCGGCTTCGTTACCGTCCATCATTTTCATTTTTACTTCTGACATAAGTTAGTTTCCTTATTGAGTTGGTGTTATAAAAAACACAAAAAGAGCCGTCAGACAAGACGATTTTAGGCCTGATCTTCCGGCTCGGTTAACTTAATATAGAATCTTCTATATGCGCGCTTTATATCACATCGGATTTCAAAAATCTATCAAAAAATTCGGCTTTTACCTGATAAAAATCAGAGGACGGCGTTCGGGGGATCTGTTGTTTAAAATTACAAAAAAATTTTGACAGCCGGGCTGGACGGAAGTATTGATAAAATTACAGTTTCAAACAGGAGGAGCGTGCGCAGGTGCGCCTTTTGTTTTGGATAAAAGTGAAAATTGGTATTGATTATTTTGGGATTTGGTGTATATTCCTTTTGCTTTTGCGGGTATAGTTCAATGGTAGAACGAGAGCTTCCCAAGCTTTTAATGCGAGTTCGATTCTCGTTACCCGCTCCATTTCAAAACCTCCGCAAGGAGGTTTTTTTATGCTCGCGGACGAGAATAGTCCCGGTCTTGCTTTCGGATTGCTATCCGAAAGCTTCGGTCATGTAGCGCGCAAAATGGTTCTGCAAATGTTGCAAAATGGTTTTGCACAGCTTTTAAAGTCTAGGTTTTGTCAAGTTTTAAAAGTAGGTTTTGTCGGGAGGTTTTATAAAAAAGTAAAAGCAGCTATTTGTAAAATTTAAATTGTCCGTTTTCCGTCTAAAAGAATCCCAGTTAGCCTTTAACCGGGATTTAAAATAAGGGATTTTAAATCCCAGTTTAAAATTTTTCAAAAATCCTCCTTTTTAATATCATATTGTTTTTTCTAAATAAAATAAAAAACGTTATGCAAAACCATTTTGCACAATGCAAAACCATTTTGCCTTTTCGAATTTCCCAAGGTTTCAAAATGAAAGAGCGACAGAAAGGTTTTTAAACGGCCTATAAATGGCTTAAAATAAAGGATTGAGAAAGAAGTTTATCCCGATATATCCCGGTAAATCTCGGTTAATCCCAGAATCCCAGTTATGCAGAACCATCTTTCTTCTTACAGATACTTTAAGCGGTTCTTAAATGGCCTATAAACATTGTCTATCAAGGGGTTTGGTAAAGTGGCATCCCGATATATCCCGGTAAATTTCGGTCAATCCCAGAATCCCAGTTATCCAAAACCATCTTTCTTCTTACACTTCGGTCACTTGGTTTGTAACAACTTTTGTTAGATGATTTTTTAGTATGATTTTAAATTGAAGCGTTTTTTAGTTTAGAATATGCTATAATAAAATGTGTTTGGGGAGGTTTAGCCAATGGCTGATGAGTATTTGAAATTTTATCATATATCCAGAGATGCTTCAAGCGAGAAGGCGAATGATTTTCTGTCTGAGGGGATTGTTCCAGAGCGAGGAAATGGTTATGGCGGGCAGAGCGATGGGTTTTATTGTTGGACCAGTAAAAATCGAGCTGATAAATATTACTGTTCTCTTCTTGTGGCGGCAGATGCGGAATGGGCTATGGAGAATTTTGGCATTGATATCAGGCTTAAAAATGGTGAAGCTCTTAAGGTTGAGGTGCCCGTAAAAAAAGATACGGTGAAATATCCTGATTGGCAGTTAGATAATGAGCAGCATCCGAACGTGAAGAGGGGGAGAGACCGGTCAATTTTTCTTGATTTCTGGGAGAGCCAAAAATATGAATTCAATGTTGATGTGAAATTTGAAATAGAAAATTCTTCAGGTGAAAAATGTATTGTTAACAGGCTTGGATGGGATAATGAAGTTCGTTGTCCCATAATTGAATATGCTATGCCATCGGGGCAGCTCGTCGTAGAAAAAGCAGATAATACAAATGCCAACAATTCCCGCAGAACCCAAGCCATCAATGATTATTTATGCGCTAATTCCCCTTTATATAAAAGTAATTATGATAAGTTAATACAAGCTGTGGCCGCTAATAGCGGGGGTGTAAATATTAATGGAACTTTGTTGCATACTTCAGATATTCCAATCAAATATTGTTCCCCAAAGCCGATTAAAAATCTTGATGTTTTTAGAATTAAAGGAACAGTAGCGTATGATCCGGAAACAAACCTGAGAACAGAGCCTGAAAGTGTTGATGAAGTTGCCTGGGGGAACTACCGTATATTAATGAAAGAATATAAACTTGAAAATGTATCAAGACAGGAAACGGAATAGATAATTTTTCAGTATATAATTTATAAAATCAGTTGCAAAATAACTCAACTTGCATCTAATATTTGTGCGTCTGTTGTATATCATTAGTTGTAATTTGAGGTGAATTTATTATGCATAAGAATCATAACAAACAGCCTAAAAAAGATGTATTAAGCAAATTATTGTCCTCCAAGCGGGCTTCCAGAGAAATCAATTTGCCGGAGGATTTTCATTTGTCCGTAATGGAGAATTTGTCCGGCAGGCTTGACGGGATAGGCGACATGGAACCGGTTTTTTATTTTCAGAAGCGCGATTTGGCCGCCGGAACGGTTGCCGCCCGGAGCATTGAAGCCGAGTGTCGCGAAATTTATGCTGTCGGGAGGGGATATTTATGTGTGTGTGACCGTAATATCCCCAACAATAACCGCCGGCATCTGCATTTGTGCTTTCGTGAAAGGGAGTTGTTGGTGGCTCGTTGCTCCGAAAACAGCGAGAACGGTTATCATGGCGTTTTAATGTCGCGAAATCCCGGAGATGATCTTCAGGATTATCAGTTTTTTCATCGCAATAAGCTGGTTGAGCCTTTTTCGGTTGACTTAAAGCTGGGGATTTATGATGTTCGGTTTGAAGATTTTTTTAATTTGATGTTTGATTTTTACGGAAAGTCCGGACTCGACTGGTAGTTTGTGTAACGCTTTATTAATCCGCCTATGGTAATTATGGTCTAACAGATCAGGAGGCGGCAATGAAAACAGAAGCGCAAAAACAATATATTTATCCGCAGGAATATATCCCTTTTCGTCATGAGCGTAACAACGGTTTGCCGGGGTCGGAAACGTCGTTTGCCATTAATTTGACGGGTATGGCTGCTGCTTTGGGAGCGGTGGCGCTGCTGAAAGCAAGCGGTTCGGCTTGGTCCGGTTTGGCAGTTTTGGCTTTGTTTGTTGCCGTTTTGGCAGTAAGCGTTTGGGGGCTGGAATTTTTATTTCGGCGACAAGGAAGTTTGTTCTCTAAAATCAGGGTTCGCCGTCGTTTATCTTGGCCGCGCCTGGGATATAAGCTTTTGGCGCTGATGTTCGTCTGGGGGCTGATAGCTTTTCTTTATTGGTTGTTTCCGATTTATCAGGACAGTTTGTTTCGCGATTATTTTCGGGTTTTGAAAAGTATTTGGTGGCTGCTGGTCCTAATTGCGGTATTTTATTTTGCCGGAGAAGACAAGATTTCCGAACGCCCGAAAGATGCTTATTGGCAGTTAGGGCGTTGGCTTTGCGGATATCGGGAAGATGCGGACAAGGGGGAGTTGGCGGAGCTGTTTCGGGGCTGGGGCGTAAAGTTCTTTTATTTGGCACTTATGTTTCCGTATTTTGAACAGCGTTTGGACTGGTTTATGAAAGCCGATTTCGGACGAATGTCAGATTATCCTTATAACGTTTTTATTTATTTGAACGAACTGATTTTTTTGATTGATCTGTCTTTTGCCGCGGCCGGTTATATGATGACTTTCCGCTTGTTTAACACGCAAATCCGTTCCAGTGAGCCGACCCTTGTCGGGTGGTTGGCTGCGGTTATGTGCTATTGGCCGTTTTGGGGAGATTTGATTGGCCGTTATTATCTGGCTTACGGAACCGGAACCACCTGGGTACAAGTGTTTGAGAATACCGGCATTTGGTTTATTTTGTGGATGTCAATAATTTTGATTTTGGAATTGGTTTACAGCTTGGCAACGGTTGCCTTGGGATTGCGTTTTTCCAATCTGACGTATCGGGGGCTGGTAACCGGAGGGCCGTATCGGTATACCAAGCATCCGGCCTATGTTTTTAAGAATATTTCCTGGTGGCTGGTTTCGATGCCGTTTATGGTTTGGGGCGCGAATTGGCAGTTGGCGTTGCGCGGCTGTATTTTGTTATTTGGGGTTAATATTTTGTATTATATTCGGGCCAAGACCGAGGAGAATCATCTTTCGCATTATCCCGAATATGTGGAATATGCTCTGAAAATGAATGAAAAAAGTATTTTTGCACCTTTGGCGAAGGTTTTGCCGTTCTTGAGGTACAAGGCACCCGGGAAATAGAAAAATCCCCGCCAAAGCGGGGATTTTCAAGCTTTAAAATAAATAATTTTTGAGAAAACTGTAAAATTGGATTTCTGCGGAATCGGCATTGTTGTCATATAAAGCGCAAATGTCTTGATAATATTGCATTTCCGTCTGGTCAAACTCGGTTTCCCTGTGCTCGAACAGGTTTTGGGCATGTTTGAAAATGTGTTCCCGAAGCGCAGACTCGTTGACATTGTATATCATGCGGCGCAGAAAAAATATGACAGTTTTACGGTTGGCACTGAGGTTTAACAAGTCCAGGTGTTCACAAATAAAGCGCTCATAGGGAAAAGGATGAATTCCCGCATTGAGGTTTTTGAATGTGACGGCAAATTGAGCCGGTGTTTCCAGATAGGCAACCAATGCCGTCCGGGCAATTTCACGAATATCGGGATTGCTGTTTTCATGCAGTTTATAACACATTTCCAGAAAGCTTTTTTCATCAATACCCTGACGGCATTGTTGCAAAAGGGCTGCCAGCAACACCCCGTATGACGAAATGAAGTCCGGACAGTCCTGGCGGGTAGAGAAAAAATCATCCCATCGGCAGTTGGCCGGTTTAGCCGTTTTGCGGCCGTATAGGTCTTTCCACAGCCGGCAATAGATGATTTTTTCAACCAGCCGGAAGAGCTTGATGCTTTGCCGTGCCGGCACCTGGCAGGCCAGATGCTGTAACAGGGGCAATGCGTGCTGCGCTGTTTGGTCATTGTCCAAAATGTTGGATTCCAGCCAATCGCAGACGAGACCATATGTTTCCGCATTCCAGAAAATATCTGAAAATTTTGAGGAATGTAGCGGTTCATCTTTAATCTCAAATAAAATATCAATCAGGTGATTGACATTGAAACTGCTATTGTTGAATGGGCTTGACGGTTCTTTGAGCAGAGCTTTGAAGCTTTGGGATTCGGCATTTTGATGAGTTCTGACTACCAGATTGCGAAGCAAGTCGCGATATTGGCAATAAAAATCAGGATTGTATTTCATGCCGCAACTCAGGCTTTGCCACAGCAGCGTCCGGCTTTTTGAAAAAGGATGGAGCTGATGTCTGACAATGCTTTGCAAAATCTGAAAACCATCTTCCCGGAGGGCAGCCTTTTTCAGAAAATTTTGTTGCAAAATCGGGTGGATTTGAGCCAGACTTTCAAAATCCAGCGTTATGTGACTGAATCCTTCGACAATAATCGGCAGAAGCTGATGGCGGTTGCTCTCGTTTGTCCTCTCCAGAAGTTTGATTATACCGGAAATGTTTCCATACGCGTTGAGGCGGTTTTTCAAGACCGGCAGGCAGCATTCGACGAGATCGCGGTTTTCGACCCGGGAAACGATTTCAATCAGATAGCTGATGCTTAAATCGCTGTCCGTTTCACAAAACAGGAGCATCAGGAAGTTTTCACTCTGGGGGGACAAAGGATCTCTCAGCAGCAAAAGCAGAAAAGCCCCGTACATTTCCGACTTTGAATAGAGGGGAATCCCCAGAGCATCTCGGGCGGAAAAGTCAATATTTTTGACATTATACAGCGGCGTCTCGCGGTAATGCGCACAAAAATGATACCAACACTCGCAGCGAATCCTGTAGTTCGGGCAGCGCAACCCATACAGCATGGTGTCAACAGTAAGTTCTCTTTCCATAATGATAGTTATTTTAATTAAACGATATAATTATTTTATTTTGAAATTTTGTGTAGCACAACAGAGGCGTGGAATCAAGCAAAAACGGTCAGGCGTTGAAATTGAGCTGCAGATCTTTGTAGCGCGCGGGGTCGTTGATCCAGTTTTCGCGCACTTTTACAAAAAGGAAGAGGTGAATTTTGCATTCAAGCAATTCTTCCAATTCCCGGCGGGCCATTTGCCCGATTTTCTTTATCATGCTGCCGCCTTTGCCGAGAACGATGACTTTTTGGTTGTCCCGTTCAACATAAATGGTTTGTTCGCAGCGAACCGAGTTGTCGTCGCGGCGTTCCCATAATTCGGTTTCGACGGTAAGGGCGTAGGGAAGTTCCTGATGCAGGCAGAGAAACAATTTTTCGCGGGTGATTTCTGCCGCCAGAATGCGCAGCGGCATGTCTGAAATCTGATCTTCGGGATAAAACCAGGGACTGACAGGCAGCTGTTCGGCCAGATAGCGGTAAAAATCGTCAAGGTATTGCCGGGTTGCTGCGGAAACAAAAAACGTTTCGGCGAAATTTCCATAGCGGTTTAATTCTGCGCTCAGAGCAAGCAGTTTTTCTTTGGCAACCAAGTCGACCTTATTAATCAGGAGGACAGCGTTTTGTTTGTTTTTGTTAAGCTGATCGATGATGGCTCTGGTTTCATGGTCAAATCCGCGTTTGGCGTCAACGACCAAAACCGTTATGTCGGCATCGGTAACGCCGCTCCAGGACGAGGCTACCATTGCGCGATCCAATCGCCGTTTGGGTTTGAAAATTCCCGGGGTGTCAATGAATATGATCTGAGTATTTTCAAAAATTCCAATGCCGCGGACCAAAGAACGGGTCGTTTGCACTTTGGGCGACACGATAGACACCTTGGAACCGACAAAGTCGTTGGTGATTGTGGACTTTCCGGCATTCGGTGCTCCGATGAGGGCAACGAAGCCGCAACGCGTCGGCAGATTTTCTTCGGATT
>ULRO01077306.1_pt1 | contig 11413 bp, 6 predicted proteins | sample 1955421 | NCBI WGS metagenome assembly ULRO01 (sample SAMEA4835682, study PRJEB28245) | human gut metagenome | biome: gut microbiome; material: fecal sample | place: Denmark | collected 2008 | reverse complement strand
TAATGAGGCACAAGTTTGCGTAAGTGCTTCTCTAAAGATTTGATCTGCATTTGGCAAAATATATCTTGAAAGCATAATATCAACAAACAAATAGCAATTGTCCCAAAAAGCGAACTATTGACAGAGAAAAAGCTTTCAAACGAAAAAAGGCTGGAGCATCGCTGCTCCAGCCAAAGTTATTGATTTACTTGTTTATATACTTAACATACTTTTTAACATTACTGATAGAATCGGAAGCTTTTACTTCTGTTGATGATTCTTTAGCTTCAGTTTTCTTGTAGTAATAAGTATATACCGGTTCTTGATAATACCAGCGTGTGCCGTATGAAACATCATCATATTCTCTGGACAGCCAAACAATATAATAATTTGTGCCATTATGATAATATCTATATCCTGCATGCCCGCTGTAGTCCTTGTGGTATGGCAAAGCAGATGTGACATCATACTCTCTATAATTACAATATGTATTGCTCTGTGCATAACTAAAACTTGTGAAAGCTGAGTTTGCATAATGATAATATACATAGTGATGTGTTCTGCCCGTCTCATACTGTTCACTCCAAACATTTCTTGCACCATTGCTTGGATTTGAATATACAGGACCTTGAGTACCGCCCCAACCGGTTCTCTTAGTATCGTACTTAGTCCAACCGGACATACTTGATGAACTTGAAGAAGTTTTAGATGTGAGATCATATGTCCATTTTTGATCTACAACACTTGCACCTTCAGGAAGTGCAGATTCAAGTACCCAATCGGAAGTAGGATTTTTCGTCCAATGAGCATATAAAGTTACATTTTCTGCTGAATTAAACACAGATGACTCTGTAATCTTGTTTCCGCCGGTCTTTGCAGTATACCAACCATCGAAGGTATAATAATCTCTTGTCGGAGTTGGTAATGAACCGTAGGTTGAACCATAAACAACTGTCTTGCTTGATTCGTTTACAACGCCTTCGTTAGCATTAAACGATACTGTAAATACGCCCTTAAGATACTTGTTGAATTCATCTACAGTAATACCGACAATTTTTCCGGTAACTTTCAATAAGTTCTTACCTGAAAGAATATCCTTTTCGGATGTAGCAATTAAAAGATTACCATTAACCTTCAAAGAAGTAGCTAAAGCCGGATCAATTTGACTCAATGAGATCTGTTTGCAAAGCATGGAATTACCGGTAGAAGCGGTTAATTCACATTCGCCTCTAAGAGCTAAATTTGTCTTATCTGCAGTAAGTGCAAGACAAATGCCCGGTGATTTGATTGTTGTTTCATGCAATTCAACATTAGGCGAAGAAATCGTCAATGGAGTTTGACCATCACAAACAAAATTCATTCTGTTTATGATTGTCTTCTTGGCATTAGAAACAATCCTTAAATTGTTATATGTTTTGCCAAAGCCATTGATTGTAAATGTCTCCATAGAGCTTGGAATTGTAAGTGTTGAATTATTCAGATCAGTACACTTATCGGTAACTCTTAAATAAACTTCTTTTGCACCCGAATTTACCGCTGCTTCAACTATACTCTTATTAGCTGCAGAAACTGTCAACAAAGTCTTGTTGCTTACAATGTTGGTTCCGAGACTTGTGATATTTGCACCAATGGTTAATTCTTCCATACTTGTGCAACCTGCGAAAGCATTGCTTCCGATTTTCTTTATACCGGCAGCATTAACAAATTTAAGAGCCGTACAATTCTTAAATGCATTAGCAGGAATTTCGGTAATATAGTCAGAGAGTTCAACACCGGTTATATTTTTACCGGCAAAAGCTGAAGCACTGATACCTGTAACCTTAATAACACTATTTGTACCGTCTTTATTATCGATTACTTTGTATTCAGGAATAACAACATAATCATCTGTTCCTGTGTAATTTGTAATAATGCCGGATTTAGATACTTCAAGTCCGTCACTTTCGCAAACACGGTTTGCAACATATTTTGTGATATCCATAGGAATATCAAATTGAATTAATGAGCTTTCGTTGTCATCATAAGATGCAGTTTGGTATGAATAATCCTCATACTCATACATCTTATCATCCATAACACTATATGTATTTGTGAAATAAGATTTAGAAGCAATATCATAACCTACAATTGCAAATACATGAGCTGTACCAGCCATTATCCAACGATGATAACCGGACATTGTGTTTTGGGTTGTATAAGTTTCGGTTACTTCTTCACCGGTAGCGGTAGAGTAGGTAACGGCAGATGAATACTCATCTGACTTTGATTCAGAAGCTTGAGTGCCCTGAGTACTGCTTTGAGAATCAGTATTGATATAACTCTTACCGATATTATATTCTTGACTGATCTTTTCAGAGATAGCTTTTGATGCAGTAGAACTTTGTCCTACTTCAGAACTACCACCATAACCGGATTCATTATTCCAGCTTGCTGTGGAATTTTTAGTTGTTGATGATGATTTTGAAGAATTATAACTTGCCGAATCGGTATTGTCTGTTTGAACACGAGAAGAAGTGGATTCCTTATCTGTTCTTGAAGCACTTAATCCAAGGCCTATTTCTGTCTTGTTTTCAGCAGATATGCTTAAAAAATCGACAGGAACTTTTGCTCCGATAGTTGTAGTGTTCTTTATATCAAGATTAGCTGAAACATTGGTTTCTGTACTTGTTGAATGCTTGTCGTCAGTTTTCTTATTTCTTACTGATGAAAGCATAGCCGAACTTGAACTTGAATCACTTTGTGTAATTGAATCCGAACCGCTCGATCCGCTACTTACATACCAATTGTTGCTTTGATTCTTATAATAACTATTTATTTGTTCTTGTGTAACCGAATTTTCCTTTGCCCAACTTTCATTTACAGTTGTTGAGTCAGACCATTCTTTTGCAAGTGTCCATGAATATGAATCAGTAGTGGCTTTCTTAACTGTATTGGTGTATTTATCCATACAGTCTTGACTTATAGATTTCTTAAATGTTTCTGTATGTGTTTTAGTAACACCATTAGAATTTATTTTACCAAAATCATGAACAACTGAAAGTGGTACATTTCTGATTTCACCGATATTATACACAAAGAGAATTGTATTCGTATCGCTGTCTTCGTACATTAATGGAGTTCCATAGTCTTTATAGGTCCATGCTTGATTTCTCTCGCTTATCCAGTTGGCAGTATATGTTTTTGCACCTACTGTACCGGCAGGTATGTTCTTGATTACATTACCATTATCATCGGACCAACCGGAGAAAATATAACCATCAAGTTTTGGAGATGGAAGAACATGTTCTTCATCTACAGTATAGGTTTCTGAAGCAACCGGAATTAATTCAGATGAGAAATTTACTTTATAAGTAAGTTTTTCCCATCTTGCATACAAATCAATATTGCCTGTAGTTCCTGCAGGAATTGACTTAATGTTTTCAGCTGCATCACCTGATGGCAAGTCATACCATCCGAGGAATTGATAGCCCGGCACAGACGGATTTGCAAATTTAGAAACGCCTTGTTCACTTGTATATGTAGCAGGATTGTCATTTTGAATTGTCTGTTGAGCTAAGTATTCATCACCGTTACTAATGTGATAAGTGATGGAATACTCTGTCTTTTGAAGTTTAGGAATAACTTCTTGTTTTTTAAGAACGGTTTTGCAAGTTGAGCAATGTGAACCCTCAGTTAAGCCGGTCTTATCATAAGTAGGATCTACAGCATGATCAATTACAACAGTATGTCCTTTTGCTTTAATAACAGTATCCGCCTGTGATACTACATTATTGCCATCTTTATCTGTGAAATACTTTTCACAAGATGAACAATACCAATATGCAATATTACCATTTTCAGTACAAGTAGCCGCTTTAGCAGCTGTTGCAGTCATTGTGTGAGTATGAACATTACTTCCTCCCGGAACTAATGTAACACCATAGCCTTCGGCATCTACGACATATCGTCTGATTAAAACGACATCTTTCATTGTAATTTCGCCGTCACCATTGACATCGGCAGCCAACTTATTGGCTGTAACACCATAACCGGTAACTAATCTTCTTACTAAAGTGACATCCTTAAGATCAATAGTTCCGTCACCGTTAATGTCGCCGGGAATGTAATCGATAATAGTAACACTGCCGTTATTGATTGTAACAGGAATATCATTCAAATCTGAATCAATGATATTTCCGTTTTGATAAGAAAGTTTTACATTGAGCTTTGAATTTGCACTTACGCTCTTATCTACTGCAAATGTCAAAGTCAAAATAGTTCCGTCTTTGATATCTTCATCGGCAATTTCAAGAGCATCCCATCCAAATTTACACGGTGAATTGTAGTTTTCCGGTTTAGTCATTGACAGAGCACTAAATGCATCTCCGGATTTTGAGTCGATCAAAGTCAACCCTTTGTCATAAGTCACAGTAAAGTTCGCAGCAAGGATGCCCGGATTGTTCTTAACATTGATGTTTACTTCAACATTAGAACCCGGAACAGCATTAACACTTTCAACTGTAACCGTTGCAGCATTTGCGGCACTTGCAATCATTGATGCAGGAAATACAGTTAACATCATCAGCAATGCCAAAAATACCGACAACAACTTTTTGGTTTTTGCCATAGTTTCTCATCCTTTCATAAATATTATTTAACGGTGACACCACCATTTTTAACATCAACTGAAATTGAGTTCATATCATTATCAAATACATCATTTACATTGTATGTAATAGAAATAGGATATGTTTTTGCAGAAGCATTTGGCTTAACTTCGAATGTAAGGAGCAATACCTGACCATCTTTTGTTTGGTCCTGCGAAATTTCAAGACCATCCCAGCCGAATTTGCATCCACTTACAAGATTTTTTGGTGGAGTAAATGTAAGAACTTCACTAACAGCAGAACCTGTTGCGCCCTTTTTAAGAGTTAATGCACTATCGTCATAAGTGACTTTTAATCCAATGCCCAATAATCCCGGATTATTGACAATAGATACAGGCACAGTAACTGTCTGTCCTGCACTTGCAGAAACATTACCAACAACAAATGTCGGATTTGTAATCTTGGTATATTGTGCAGTAACAATCATATTGCTTGTTACATTTGTGAATGTCTTATCCCATTTAGAGAACACATAACCTTCTCTGTCAGGAGCAGTAGGAGCGGTTGCGGATTTACCGGCAGCAACTGTTTCGGTTTTAAGCACAGATCCGTCATAATCTTTGAATACAACTGTATATGTAGTTGAAGGCTCTGTTGTATCTTTAACGCCTACATATCCTGCATCAATCTCATTGCCGTTATCTAATACAAGAATGAGATGCTTGTCTGAATTAACATAGGCATTCTTAACGCCTACACCGTTAATACCGTTAGCACCGTCTTTGCCGTCTTTTCCGTTAAGGGAAGCAAGCCACTCTTCTTTAGTACCAGTATAACCGTATTCAACCGCAATTTCATATGCCGATTTACCGTCTTTGCCGGAAAGAGAGTTAAGCCAAGCGCTTTCTGAACCTTGATAACCATGTTCAACAGCAATTTCGTATGCAGACTTACCGTCTTCACCAGCTGCACCGACTAATGTTGCAAGCCATTCTTGAAGTGTGCCGACATAACCATTATCAACTGCAAGCTGATATGCAGATTTACCATCTGCTCCGTTTTTACCGACAAGAGAAGCAAGCCATTCGGTTAATGAACCTTCATAACCATTTTGAACAGCAAGTTCATATGCCGACAGACCGTTCTTACCGTCTTTACCATCAACTCCGTCTTTACCGTCCTGACCGATTAAAGAATCAAGCCATTCTGAAAGCGAACCTGTAAAACCATTATCTTTTGCAAGTTCATAGGCGGATTTGCCATCTTTACCATAAGCACCGGTTTTTCCGGCAAGTGAAGCAAGCCACTCGGTTTCTGTTCCTTCAAAGCCATTATCAACAGCAATCTCGTAAGCTGATTTACCGTTGCTTCCCGCTGTACCTTTCAAAGATTCAAGCCATTCTGAAGCTGTGCCTTGATATCCGTTATCAACAGCAATTTGGTAAGCGGACTTGCCATCTTTACCGTCCTTACCGTTAGTTCCCGTTCCGGTTCCGGTTCCTGTACCTTTAAGAGATTCGAGCCATTCTTCTTCAGTACCGGTATATCCGTGATCTACAGCAAGTTCATATGCAGATTTACCGTTAGTTCCGTTTTTACCATCAGTGCCATTTACACCGTCTTTACCATTTTTGCCAACAAGAGTGACAAGCCATTGAGCTTCCGTTCCTGTAAAACCTTTATCAACTGCAATTTCATAAGCAGACTTACCGTTTTTGCCATCGGAACCTTTATCGCCTTTGTCACCTTTTGCTCCGGTTTCACCCTTAGTACCAACTAAAGAACCAAGCCATTCTTCAATGGTTCCGATATATCCATTATCAACAGCAATTTCATATGCTGACTTGCCGTCTTTACCGTCAACACCGTTTGTACCATTGACACCATCTTTACCATTTTTGCCATTAACACCGTCAGTGCCCTTAGCTCCGACAAGTGATTGCAACCAGTCTTGAAGCGAACCACTGAATCCGTTATCTAAAGCGAGCTCATACGCAGATTTACCGTTAGAACCATTTTGTCCTGCTTCTCCGGCTTCGCCAACAAGAGATGCGAGCCATTGTGCCTCTGTTCCGGTATAACCGTTTCTAACAGCAACTTCATAAGCAGATTCACCGTTTTTACCATCTTTGCCATCTTTTCCTGTTTTATCAAGAATAGATGAAATCCATTCTGCTTCAGTGCCTGTGTAGCCATTGTCTACTGCAATTTGATAAGCGGATTTGCCGTCTTTACCGTCTGTTCCTTTTGCACCTGAGAGCGAGAGCAACCAATCGGTAAGAGAACCTTTATATCCGTTGGCAACAGCAAGTTCATATGCAGATTGACCGTTCAAGCCGTTAGCACCATTCTTGCCATTTGTACCATCTTTACCATCTTTGCCGTTTTTAACTGTTACGCCGGATTTATCCATGAGATTGTTAATCCATTCTTGTTCAGTGCCTTTGTAACCATTGGCAACTGCAAGCTCATAAGCTGATTTGCCATTAGTACCATTTGTACCATTAGCACCGATAAGTGTTTTTAACCATTCGGTTGTATCACCCTTGTAGCCATTATCAACAGCCAAATCATAAGCGGATTTGCCGTTTTCTCCTGCTTCACCAACAAGAGATGCAAGCCATTGTTCCATAGTGCCGTCATAGCCATTATCAACAGCTAAATCATAAGCGGATTTTGCGTGTGTACCGCTGACACTTTTTGCTCTTTGATTAGTTACAACTGTCGCAGTACCAGCGGAAACGCCTGCAGTAATAACAACAGCTAAAACAGTACAAAGAACCTTTTTCCATACTGAGTTTTTCATTTTTTCCTCCATTGGTTTTATTTTTGTTGTCTTTTTGGTTATAATATATATGTGTTATAATCTTAAGTGTACTTCTTTTTCATCCATAATTATTTCTCCTTTCAAACGAAAATAGATATGCTATATAGTAATGTGAATTTATTGGGTTTTGCTTATTCACATAATGTCAATATCCAATCATATTAATATTACATTAACAGTTTCCGTAATTCTATATGCCATCAGCGTACTATTTGAAATTTTCGTAGAACTATTACATCTACAAAAAAAGTGAGCAATCTGTTTATATAAACAAATTGCTCACTTATTTTGACCATAATGACGAGAATATTATCCCGTCAAATTATTCAATTTTTCCATTTGAATGCATTTTTCCTGAAAAAACAAATGCACATAAGTGTTCAAGGTAAAGGAAACGCTTGAGCGACCTAATATTTCACTAAGTGTCTTGATATCGACTCCGCTTTCAATGCATCCTGTTGCAAAAGTATGTCTGAATGTATGAAAATGATGTGGATACAAATCTGCATCATTCAATAACTTGTGATACCTATATTCAAAAGTTCTTATATTTAAAAAACTTTCTTGACTCGAAACAATATAGGGTGACTTTTTATTACTAAATTCTGCTGTTAGCAACTGATAAAGATTATCTGTAATCGGAATATCTCGTTTTGAATGCGTGGTTTTAGGTAGTCCGATTTCATATATCCATTTATTATTTTCATTTTTAATACGGATAATAGTAGAATCTACTGTGATAATATGATTTTTGAAATCAATATTATTCCATCGCAAAGCACAAACTTCACCGATTCTTAATCTGGCATAAAGAGATAACATTACACCTAATGCCGTAAGTCTTTGGTTATATTTGATGTATGTTTCTAATTGTCGTTGCTCATCAAGTTCTAAAATAACGACTTCTTTATTAGGTGAAAAGGGCATATTCACTTGAATAGTAGACAACTCAGCTAACTGCTCCTTATACCCATAATCAATTGCAGACTTAATAATATTGCCATTGTTTTAACATATGACGAGGAATAATGTTTTAATTTGTTATTTAAAAATTGATTGACTTGAACAGATGTAAAATCTTTTAGTCGTGTTTCGCCGATTTCGTTTTTTATATGTTTATCAATGATGTAATTGTATTTATCATGAGTCGATTTTTTATTTTTAATTTTACCATAGCATAGCCAAGAATAAATCAGTTCTATAAATGTAATAGTTTTGTCTATATTATTGACTAAAACACATTGCATTTTTTGTTCTAATTCATTTACGCTTTTTGCATAAACTGATTTATAAATCAAACGATTGTTTTTATAATCTACAACATAACGACCTTCCCATCTGCCGTCTTTTCGTTTGTAAATACTGCTTCCGTATTTGGACATTTGATTTACTCCTTTCACTTTAAAATAAGAATAAATTTCACATGATTTTTTTGAGACAAATTAACTGTAATTTGATAGGAAAAACTAAAACATTTATATTAGTTGACCTAATATGAATTGCAAGTAAAAAGCGATCTGTTCATTACGGATCGCTTTAGTTTTTTATTGATGTCTATTGTTGGTTTTAATCACGGGATAGCATATGGATTAAAAGGTTGAAATAAAATCGCTTGAAATTGCGATTTTTTCCTGCTATAATAAAAATATAACGTGTGGCATTTCTGCGTAAATCCAGTTGCAGAAGTCACACGTTTTTTTATGAAATCGTGTGAGAAACGATAAATAAAGCGCAATTACATTAAAAATCGAGTAGCAGAAATGCGTAAGTCCGGATTTTAGGGCTTGCGTGTTTTTATTTTTTGAAAGAAAGGTGATTTAATATGGAAACAGGAAATCAATTTTTAGGGACGGAGCGTATCGGCAAGCTTATGCGTCAGTACGCAATCCCTTGCATCATATCATTGTTGGTTGGTGCGCTTTACAACATTGTTGACCAAATTTTTATTGCAAATGCAAGTTACCTCGGCTCTTACGGAAACGCTGCCAACACAGTCGTTTTTCCGTTGACGGTTGTGGCTCTCGCTATCGCCGTAATGGTGGGTGACGGTTGTTGTGCTTTTGTAAGTATGGCGCTTGGCAGAAAAGAATCAGACAAAGCAAAGCGTAGCGTGGGCAATGCTGTTGTGCTGACCGTTGCAGGCAGTGTTATTTTGACGGCACTGTATTTGATTTTTGCAAACCAAATCATTGCTATGTTTGGCGGAACGGTCAATGAGGAAACATTTCGCCATTCGCAGGAATATTTTTTCTACATCACTTTGGGTATTCCGTTTTATATGTTCGGTCAGGCTATGAATCCTGTAATTCGTGCAGACGGAAATCCAAAATTTGCTATGGCTTCAACTTTGGCAGGTGCGGTCATCAATATCATTCTTGACCCTATTTTTATTTTCTGCTTCAAATGGGGAATGATGGGTGCGGCTGTTGCCACGGTAATCGGTCAGGTAGTGACTGCAATTCTTGCCGTTTGGTATATTGTGCATATGAAAACAGTCAAGCCTTCACGCAAAGATTTTGCTTTGCAACGGAACATTTGCGGAAGAATGTTGTTGCTCGGAATTACAAGTTTTTTGTCTCAAATCAGTCTTGTTGCGGCAATGGCTGCAATCAACAATATGCTTCGCAAATACGGTGCGCAAGACCCTATTTTCAAGCAGGAACAGTATGCGCAAATCCCAATGGCGGTAGTTGGAATTGTTATGAAATTCTTCCAGATTGTCATTTCAATAGTAGTCGGTATGGCGGCAGGCTGTATACCTATTATAGGATACAATATGGGCGCAGAGAAAAAATTGCGTGTAAAGGAACTGTTTACCAAGTTGCTTGTTGCCGAAGCGTTGGTGGGTGCTGTTGCACTTGTATTGGCAGAGGGCTTCCCTCATCAGCTTATCGCCATTTTTGGTGCAAAAAATGAGAGTGTTTATTATACCGAATTCGCAATCAAGGCATTCAGAATTTATCTTTGTATGATGATTTTGGCTTGCGTCAACAAAGCTTGCTTCATCTTCCTGCAGGCAGTCGGCAAGGCATTGTCTTCAACTATGTTGTCAATGTTCAGAGAGGTTGTGTTCGGTGTAGGTTTTGCATTGCTCTTGCCTGTGTTCTTCGGCTTGGACGGAGTGCTTTATTCAATGCCTGTGTCCGATATTTTAGCCTTTATCATCTCGGCAATTATTATCGTGAAAACATATAAAGAATTGAATACGAAAGGAGCGCAGAGCATATGAAAAACAGAGTTATAACCATCAGCCGTGAGTTTGGCAGCGGCGGACGCACAATCGGCAAAAAGGTTGCAGAAAAACTCAAAATTCCGTGCTATGATGCAAAAATTATTCAAGAAATGGTTAAAGAAACGGGCTTTGCACCCGATTATGTAAAAGAGGCAGGAGAATACGCACCCGGCGGCTTTCTCTCTAATGCTTTTTCTAATCGAATGTTCGGACCGACAAATGAGGATATTCTGTGGGAATATCAGTATAAAATCATCACACAGCTTGCAGAAAAAGAGCCGTGCGTAATTGTCGGTCGTTGTGCGGATTATATTTTGCAGGACAATGCAGATTGCTTGAAAGTGTTTGTTCACGCTGATATAGATTTTCGAGCAAAGCGGATTGTTGAAGTGTACGGCGAGCGAGAGCAGTCTCCCGAGGAGCGATTGAGAGATAAGGATAAGCGCCGTGCGGCATATCACCGTTTCTACACCAATATGAAGTGGGGACACGCTCAAAATTATCATCTGACTTTGGACAGCGGAGTCCTCGGAATTGATAAGTGCGTGGACATTATTACCGAATTATTTTGACCTAAAAATGAAAAAATCGATTTAAGCGATGTCTCTCAAAAGGCTCAGTCATAAATTCCTTAAATCGCACTAAAATGACTTTGGAATTTTGAAATTAGCTGTCTCTTAGAATCTCTCAAAAGCTCTCGCAAGATTTTAAGGTAAAGAAAAATGCCCGAATGCTGCTGTAAAAAGCAGTATTCGGGCATAAAAAAGCCTCGGAACAAATTGTTCCGAG
>ULRO01091146.1_pt1 | contig 11444 bp, 10 predicted proteins | sample 1955421 | NCBI WGS metagenome assembly ULRO01 (sample SAMEA4835682, study PRJEB28245) | human gut metagenome | biome: gut microbiome; material: fecal sample | place: Denmark | collected 2008 | reverse complement strand
CGTTTTCGTGATGACCGGCATGGAACACGATGGCGATAACGTTCTTACCGTTCTCCGGCTGCGGCTTGGTCTCTGCCCACTCCATCGTGCCGTCGGCATAGAGCTTGCGCAGGCCACCGTCGCTCCAGGTGCCGTCGGAGTAGTAATAGTCGCCGATTTTCGGTTCTGTTTCCGTGCCGTCATAGGTGATGGTCACGCCCACATTCTCGCTGCCGCCGGCGTTCCACGTTCCGCCCTTGGCTGCGGTCACCTCTATGCCACTGGCTTTCACGGTGATGGTGTAGGCATACCGCTTGCCACCGAAAAACCCAAATTTGCCGGCAGCTTCTGTTTCGGGAGTGTAGGTAAAGTCATTGCTGCCTATGCTGATTCGGATGAGCGGCTTGCCCGTCATATCCTGCGGCGGCACTAACGCCTCGTATTTCTTCGTTGCGGCATCGTAATAGGGCTTTATCTCGCCGTCCGATTGGTCACCCGGTGATACCAAGCCGGCGGTTGAGTGCGTTAGCGGGTCTCCGAAAATGGTGACGGTCGCACCCTCCAACTCCTCTTCCGTAATGCCTTCGCCAGCTTTGAGAATTACTTCGATTTTCGCCATGCGGTGGATGAAACGGAGATTTATGGCTTGGTCATAACGCCCTATGGCACTGGCGTACAGGACATCGAAAGCGGCGTACCCGCCACTTTGGTCGGAAATATCCGTTTCCGATTCTATGTCCGGGGTCCATGCACTGACGCGGGCTTCATCGGTGTTCTTCCAATAGAAGGCATTATCGGCATCCTTCGGGCTTGCATTGCCCGATGCGTCCATCACGTATGTTTTGTTACCAAACACGCCTTCCAGTGACACTCTAATCTCCTCGCCGCCCGTCCACGCATCCTTACCTCCGGCGCGGGTCTGCGGCTGCGCCACCTCCGCCGTCAGTTGCAGCGGGTACTTGCCGTCGGGCAGGGGCGCGGTGCTTTCATCCTCACTGCTACAGGAAGCGAGCACCCCACAGATGAGCATCATAACCGGCAACCAGCCGCCGATGCGCGGCCACGGCCTTCTCGCTATGTTCCTTATTATTTTCATATTGTCTTTATTTATTTCGTTTTGTGCCACTGCCCGTTGCGACGCGGGCTGCCGCACCATTTATTATATATGGCGTGCCTCCGTCTTACGCCTGATGCACGGCAGTGGCTTTCAGACACACTACATTTTTGCATCACCCGCATGGCTACCACCGTCGTTCCAGTTTTCGATGGTGCTTCCGCTAAGGGTCAGCCCCGTCTTCTTCACCGTGATGGTGTAGGTATAAGAATAACCGGCCTCCAACGCGGGTTTGATCATGTCCTTGTTGGAGTAGCTCTGGTATTCCTCGTCATCGGGAGATATCTCAAGCACCAAAGCGTTGGCGAGTGTCTGCGGGAGCAGGATCATGGTGAAAGTCATCACGCCCGTGGCGGCGTCAAAGGTTGCCACGCACTTGTCCGTGGCCGTCTTCGGGGCACCGGTGCACTGGCGTAACATCCAGTCGCTCACAACGCTGCCCGCGGTCGCGGCGGTACCGGTCTTCACATCGAACGTTCCCTCGTGAACCAGGCCGCCCAGCTTGTAGTCGGCGAATTCCAGCACGGCAGTGTCGTCGAAACCGTCGGTGTTCGACACCTGCACCTTGAGGATAAGACGGGCCATCTTGTGCTTGAAGGAGCAGTCGCTGCCGCCCGCGGCGGTGTTGTCCGTGAAGCTGACGGTCGGGCTGTCTTTATCGGCCTTGGCTCCCGTGGCATGGATGTAGTCCACCTTCTCCTGTTCCGTGGTCGTGGGCTGGTTGCTTGTATTTACCGTAATCTTCCCGTCTGTACCAGGCAGGGTGGAGGCGTTTGCGCCCGATGCGTAAGGCGCGTAGGCGGCAAAAGTAAACTCGAGGAAAGCATCCTCGAAGAAGATGCCGCCACCCGCCGTCATCGGGGTGAAGTCCGCGTTGGTGCCGGTACTCGTGGTCGCGTATCCCACGTTCTTGTACTTGCCGCCCATGGTCGTGGTCGTGCCAGGGGCATCCACCACCATCACGCCGATTCGGTCGGCGTTCCACCCGTTGTCCACAGCACGGGTCTTCGGCCCGCTCACGCCTGCCGTGATTCGTGCTTCCACCGGATTGTTCTGTACCTCGTTCTCTTGTGTACACGCAGCCAATAGCGTTGCTGCTGCTGCAATAATGAAAAACCTCATGTTCATTGTCATAATCTTGTTTTTTTGATTAAAATATTTATCGTCAGTTAGCATCCCCATTGCCGCTTTCTACCTCGTTCCAGCCCGTGATGGTTGCGCCCGTTACCCCGGCCTCTACGGGCAAAAGCAGATTACCCGTGAGTTTAACCGGTTTGGTGCCGTTATTGAAGTCCCTTATGGCCTCGGTAAGGTCGCTCACTACCCGCTGCGTGTCACCGTTGTTGAAAGTGATGTCCACCGTCAGCGTATGCGTTTCCGTCGGGACGATGCCGAGCAGTCGGAAAAAGATTGTGAACTTGTTGCCGTCCTGCCTGAAAGCGTTTGTTACTTGTGCCGCTGCACTCCGGTCGCCTGTTGCCATATCCGCTGCCGAAGCCACGCCGGAGAGCGTTGCCGTAGCCGACTGTACACGGCTGTAGTCGCCTTCCGTGGCGGTCAGTTCGATGTCGAGCCTGCGCACGTATTGTCTCATCGGGGCGGTGACGTGCAGGGTGTCATCCGCCACGACGCTGATGTCCTGGTGCGAGGCGAAGAGGTAGCCGGGGTGCGGCTCTATTGCACCCGTCAGATCCACCGGATTCACCGTTGCCTTGTTTCCGTCGATACTAATCCCCTCCGGGGAGTTGTACACCGTCAGGCCGTAGCCACCGGGCGCGAGCAGCGCGTCGAACACGTTGGTCGCCGCACTCACGTTCTGTTCCCTCCCGCCGATGCGCAGTGTGTATGCCTGCGGTATGTCCGCCTCGGTGCTCTTTCCGCTCCAGTCTGTGGTTACGACCACCGCCCCACGGTCGGGGTGCGGCGTGTCATAGAGGTCGTCCTTCACGCACGAGGTCAGTATGGCCACCGCACCTATTAGATATAATAAGGTATAAGCCTTTCCGTATGCTCCCGTATATTCCTTTATCTGTCGTATGATTATCGTTGTATTCATTGTTCCTCCTTTCCGCTAAAAGATGTTCCACACCAGGGTGACACCCGCCGAAACAGGACCCCACCAGTTCTTTGTTCCGCTGCCGCGCCTTACCCTCACGCCGTTGATGACCACATACTTGTCATAGTCGGCATGGATATAGCCGATGCCGAGGTTGAAATCAAGAGAAAGGGCATTGTTGAGTTTCAGCTGATAACCTCCGACGATACCACCGCCCATGAGGTCGCCCTGACGGCCTGTTTCGGACAGCTTGTAGTTGAACTGCCCGGCCTTGTACATCGCACCGATATAGCCCCGTTTCTCCTTGCCGAGATACCATCGCACTTCGGGGGCCACTTCCCAAAGGGCATAGCGGCGGTTCTTGTCGTCCCAGCTCCATGAAGCCCACGTACCGTTCACGGCAATACCCACATGGCGGTTGATGCGCCACTCGATACCCAAATCGGGAGTGAGGGTTGCCCAACGCAGGAGGTTGGCACGCAAGGCAAAATGATACGGGGTGGCTATTGCCGTTTCTTCAGCTTGCAGGCGGGCTTGTTCCTCCGCTTCCAGACGCTCTTTTTCGACTTGTTCCGCTGCCATGCGTTCACGCTCCATCCGTTCCGCCTCGGCTTTCTCTCGGGCTGCCTGCTCTGCAGCGATACGCTCCTGTTCTGCCTTTTCCTTGGCAGTCTGTTCCGCTTTTGCCTGCTCTTTCGCTGCCATACGTTCGCGCTCCGCCTCGCCAGACACCTCTTTGTTATAGGCTTCCACTCTGGCGGCGGCTTCCGCACCGGCTATCTCCGCCACTTTCTCAACAGAGGCAGGGAGGGTGACGATGACCATGTTGTGCAGGGATTTTCCGTTCCCGTCCGTATAGGCTTCGTCAAACAACTGGTCGGTGACGAAGTTCGACTCTTTTATCTTGCCGCGCACAATCAGTTCCGACTTCACACGATTGCGGCGTGTCTTTGCCACTTGCGCCGCAGTCTGTTCTTCGTTGCCGTCCGTAGCGTAGCTTGTCACTAAAAGATACATTTGTCCGGCTTCGATGGCGGGGCGGTGTTCGTCGATGGCTGCAAGCAACCGCTCAAGTTCCTGTCCGTTGCCGCTCCACGGGGAGAAGAACATATCGTTCTCTGCCACGAACCGGAAACGGTAGGCAGTGGAGTCCGGCTTCTCCTGTGCCGAAAGCGACAATCCTGTAACGGCAAGAAAGACCGTCAATAATATTCGTTTTATCACTGTCATATTTGATAAGATTTGTTGTTACGGGTTAATAAAAAAGCATATCGGCGGCGTATGCGGGCATTGTTGTTCCATGCTCCGGCATACACCGCCGACGGATATGACGATACGCGCCCCCGATTGGTGAGGGCGGCATGTAAAGGTTCGGATAATAACGTGGAAAGGAGAGATATTCCGGAAAACGGACTCTCCGTAAGTGATTGGTATTTAAGGAATATTTTGTATATTGACGCGCGTAGCCATGAGAGAGAGAGAGAGAGAGAGAGAGTAACCGAATTATCTGAATATCCAAATAATCGGCACACATTTTAAGCGCATCGGACAAATATTTTCCGGATATGGAAACAACTTTACGAAACGGTAATGACACGAAAAAAGCCTCCGTCTTATAGGACGAAGCACCGCCTGAACAAAAAATATTTGTTATATACGGGTGGTATTTATATGTGCTTTTATTGCCGTTCATACATCGTTAACAAAACATTCTCGAAATACAATAGCAAAAGTACAAATAATTTCTCATTCCGCAATGAATTGAATGATATTATTTTGCAGAAACTTTTCCGGCAAGGCGGTTCCACTTTTTCATATTTGCTTTTGCCTGTCTTATACCCCTATCGGATTGACTTTCATCGTTTCTAAGTTCAGGAACAGCCCGTGATGCTCAATCATCCCGTGGCGGAACATTTTCCAGAGGATATTGCAGCCGAGTTGCGCCAGCGTGGAGTTGATAAACAGATCCTGTTTTTCCAATGCCTCTGCCAGTGAGCAACTCGGTCCGGAATCCACTTCTTTCACTCTCGCATATTTCACAAAACGGGTAATGACTTTCAGTGAGCCGACCGTTTCATACATCGTGGAAACCGGCTGTTTGATTTTCTTCGGCACGGTTCCCAGTACAACCTGCCCGGCGGTCTTTGTATTCCCGAAATCCATCCAGTAGAGCGGCGTGTTATTGTCCGTATAGGAGGATGAAGGAACTTTCGCAAGCACGTTCCACAAATCGAGTCTGGATTTTATATTATCCGTACAGGTAATGGTGATGTTCGCAATTTCGGTCCGCTTTACCTCCTTCAATACCGACGGATAGAAACTCGCCTCCGCTTTCCAGTCGTTTCCGAAAAAATTGTTTATCCTTGTGACCAGACATTGTGACTTGTTCAGTCCCAGGTCCGACGGTCCGAAGAGCTGCCGCCCAATGTTTGCGTCCGTCACGATGTCTGGATCGTAGACCGTTACGAACAATCCCGGATGTCCGAGTGCACGGAGCGTGACATCCAGTCTTGCCATACCGGTCAGCACTTGCGAGCCTGTACCGCCCGCGCCTATGATGTTTACCGTCACCGGATGTTGCGGGTTCATCAGGTAACTGTCTGTATAATGTACTCTTTTCATCGCAATATGTCTTTTAGTTTCAGTTTTTTTAAAGGTTGCAGTTCGTCAAGGTCAAAAGGCTTGTCCTTTGCCGCTTTCGTTACCAGTACCAGATTGGATTTCGTGGGGTTCCCACCTCCACCCAGATGGGAGAACTCCGTCAGCCAGAACCTCTTTTCCCAATACTCCAGCAGGTTCGTGTAGGTCAGGTCTTTCGGCTTCTCAATTTTTGCGGAGCCCAGACAGACGCTCGCTCCCGTCACATTGAAGAACGGAGCCGCAAAAAGGTCCGAATTGTCTGTCAGTTCAACATCTGTATAGGCATAGACATTCAGACGGTTTTCTCCGGCCTCATAGATCACGCCCGGCAGGTTGTATTCCGCGCTTTCAATCTTCAGGATGTCATGGAAGAACATCATGCGCTTTTGGGGCGGGTTGTACCAGATGTATTTCTCACTGCCCTTGCGCGGGTCAAACCACAGCAGGTTGGACGGTATCCTGCCGTATGGTGTCACACTGTGGCTTTCGGAATAGCCCCGTACCAGTTCGTTCATGAACTCCACCGTCACCGGACGGCCTTCGCCCATTGTCCCATTTTCGTCTATGTCCCTGACTTCGATAAAATAACCGTCGTCATCCGTGCTGTGGTTGTCATTCTCTTCCGCATAGACAATCAACGCCGCCCTCGGATGAAGCAGCGTCCTCAGTTTTCTTGTAAGTTCATTCGTTTCTACCATAATCTTTCAATATACAATGTTAATAAATTCATCCGCCCACTTGAAGAACCGTTCCGGATAGTCATCCATGATAAACAGGCGGTCGGTTTCCGGTGACAGGGCACAGGTGGTAATCGGGATGATATCGTATGTCTCCTGGCTGTTATTATTGTAATAGTCCACCAGATATTCGGACACCATGTCGTCGCAGTCATAGACCACCCTTATCTGCTGATCCAGACGCATCGGCTGAAAATCCGGTTCCTCCTCGTAAAAGGCATCATAGCCGTATTGCATGATACCGTGTTCCGGGTTAAGGAAGGGCAATCCCTTTTTCATCGCTCCGACAATGGAACGCTCGAAGTCGTTTTGCGGGGTGTATTTTTCAAGTGCCTTCGGCAAATCCTTGTAATAGGACTTTTTTTCAACATGCTTTAGCAGCCTGCCGATTTTCCCTTTCTCGTATGACCGTACCAGTTCCAGTCTTTTGACAGTTTCCTCTTCCTCCTCCTGCGAATCATCCTCTTTCAGCCACATGAATATATAATCCGTGTCCTCTTCGTCCAAAATGGTAGAGATTCCGTTTGCCCACATCAGCTTGTTAATGAATGTAATGGAAATCCTCCTGAGCGTAGAATTGAGAGATTCAACGAATTTCATCGGGAAATAGTACAAGGTCAGTTCGCCCCATTTGTGACACTTCCACAGATTGAAATAGAGCCTGCCGTTATCCTGTTCGATATTCACATTCATCCCTTCCCCGACAAGTTTGTCCATCTCGTCGTACAGATTGGCTATGCTTGCCCCGATACTTTTGCCCGGAGTATGCACCGCTTCCTGTTTCAACAAAAGGGCATAGTTGAAAAACGAGTCACGCAGGAACTCGTAGTTTTCCTGCGTAATCACGTTGATGCCATTACTGCCGTATGAATCCACGACAATACTTTTCTGTGCTATCGGGGCAAGTGCCGTATTCAGAAAAGAATTACGGCCCCGCTTGGAGCCGTAATCCGTTCTGTCCTGTTCACACCGTGTCGTACATTCCGTTCTGTCTGGCCGATGATGAGCCTTGCGAGCAGTGCCGACTGATGTTCGTCCAATGGTACACATGATTTCTTCTTTTTATTGTCCTTCTTCATGGTTTCCTATCCTTTTGTCCCGATGGTGGTCTTGAACTCGTACACCGCCTTGTCATTCTTGATGACCGGTCCGTGTACCGTCGCCGTGGTCAGCTCCGGGTAGAAGTTGGAGTAGTAACTCATGACCATTTCGGGGCTGTCCGACGGGTTGGGATCGTCGAGCGTAATCATTCCGCTGCCTTTCTTGAACGTGAACGAGCGTGTCATTCCTGTGATTTCGAGTGCCATAATCTTAAACTGTCTGATAAGGTGAATACTTGGGTTCTAACATGGATTGGGGAAAATCGGGATATTCCTCGTAATCCTTGGGATTGTAATTGATTTCTCCGTCCGCGGGATATTGCGCAGGGTAGTCTTCGGGAGAGAATGCCTGTTCCTGCCAGTGCGTGTCAGACTGTGCCCCGTATGGAGGCTGCGGAGCCGTAGACTGTTGTCCGGCATATTGCGGCTGTGGCGGAAGCGGTCTTTGCGGCGGTTGTTGCGGTGGCCACATCGAAGGCTGTTGCAGCGGTTGTGCCGTCATAGGCCGCTGCGGTTGTCCTGCTATCGGTCTCGGAGCCTGGGGCTGCGGCGGATAGGGCGGTTGCTGCATGGGAACTGCCATTGGTCGTGGCTGTGGCTGTTGTGCCGTTGCCGCCATAGGTTGCGGTTGCTGCTGTGGCTGTGGCTGCGGTTGCGGTGCCGGTTCATCCATCAGCTCGAACAGGCTGCCCTTGTTCATCGCCTTCTTCTGTTCCTCCACCATGCTGTCAATCTTCTTCAGGTCTTGCGGCTTGGCATGGAGGCGTGCCTGGCCGAGTGCGGAGACAGCCTCGCTGTGCTTCCCGGCGGCAATCAGTTCCTCCGCCTTCTTGAGATGCTTCTCGTACTTCTCGCGTTTCTCCTTCTCCTCCTTCGTCTCTTTGGCTTTTTCTTCCTTCGCCGCCTTGCTGTCGGCAGCGGCCTTGTCAGCCTGCGCCTCGAACTGCGCCATGTTGGTGATCAGTCCCGCCACCTTCTGTATCGGCCGGGCGACGGTTTGCAGGAATCCCGCGTCCAGTTCCTCCGGCAGTCCGCTGACCGTCAGGGGCACGATGTGGTTCTGGGCCTCGTCCTTCAGCCCGTTCGACTTCGGCAGTGTGGATACCGCCATTTGTCCGTTCGCTTTGCGGATGACTATCGTGAGGTCCACGCCCTCGGTCATCATCTGGTTGATTGCTGTAAAAAACATAACTGTAATAATTTAAAGTGTGAATAATCGTATTTTTTATCGGTTGAAGAACTCCGCCAGCAGCCTGTCCCTGTCGGGATGGTGGCATATTTCCAGGATGGGGTTCAGCAGCGTGGAGATGTGTACCGGTCCTGTGCCTCTTGGCGGGAACTTGACTACGGGATTCGGCTCCACTGTCCTTTTTCTTCTTGTTGCGGGCATCGGCATCTGCACCGGTGCCATCGGCGGTCTTGAGATGATTGCTTGGTTCATGACTTTATAATTTTAATTGTGAATATCCGGGCTTTGGCAGCCCGTTGAACTACAAGGGCTTTACGGTAAACGCTTCCGGAAAGGCAAGGCTTTCGGGAAAAATACCGGAGCGCAGCGAGGATGATTTTTCCGCGAAACCCGAAGGGCCCGGCCTTGCCGTCCGAAAAGAAGCGTTTGCCAACTTTGCCCTGTAGTTCACGGTCTGTCAATGGCTGTATGCGCTTCCCTGTCTTTTCCATGCGTGTCCTCGTCATTCTCATTTCCATAAGGCATGGGAAACAAAAAGAGCCGCCCGAAAGGACAGCCCTGTTCCGCGAGGTGATATTTGGACCTGTATGGTATATCCGCTTCATATGTCTGTATCTTTAGAAAACCAGATAGCTGAGAATGCAGAAAAGTATAGCCGCCGCTACCAGCAGGCAGGCTATTTTATATAAAAACCTGAAGAATCCCTTGAAACACACGATGGCGACTGCCGCCCATACGGGCGATATTCCTCTTGAGTGGAGATAGCTGAACACGATGAAGGCGACAATGGCCAATGCCATAATCCTTATCCATTTGGCTGTCCTGAGTTTTTCGATACATTCCCTTGTTTTCATGACCGTATATGGTTAATGGGTGAAACATGTCATTTCCAATTTCAGGGGCCGGAAAGCGGACCGCCTCCACCGGCAAGGTTTTCGGGGAAAATACCGGAACGCGAGTGAGGATGATTTTCCCCGAAACCTGCAAGGCCCGACCTTGCGGGTGGAAACGGGCGGTTCCGCTACCTTTGCCCTTGAATTGGAATGGCAGTGCATTATTTCCCCTTCCCTCCCTTGGGCTTGGGGAACGAGAGTTTCAGGTTGAAGTCCGCGTCAAAGGCTACCGCGGCGTCGAAAGAGGCCCCTTTCTTGCCCTTGACCCCCTTGATCAGCCTGGTGGAGCCGGAAGAGAAAAGCTGTTCCAGATGCTGGTCGGTCAGCTCCTTGTTCAGGAAACGGCGGAACACCAGCAGTCCGCACCCCTCATGGTCGCACTTGGCGACTTTTGCCTTCACTATCACATTGCCGGTCTTGCACTTGGGGCAGGTAAAGGCGCGTGACGACGGTTCGGGGAATTTGAGACGCAGTATCTCACCGGTCACTTTCCCGGTGTATTCCCGGATGGAGAGCATGAAGCTTTCCGGATCGAGGGTGTGCCCCTCTATCTGTGCCAGTGCCTTCTCCCATGTACCGGTCAGTTCGGCATCGGCCACCATCATGCCCTTGACCGACTCGTAGAGGTAAAGCCCCTTTTCCGTCGGGCGGATGCTCTTGCCGGAACGCTCGATATAGTCACGCTTGAAAAGGGTCGTGATGATGGCGGCACGGGTAGCGGGCGTGCCGATGCCCAGCTCCTTCACCGCTTCCCGTGCCTGTCCGTCAGCGATTTCCTTACCGCAGTTCTCCATGGCGGTGAGCAAGGTCGCTTCCGTGTAAAGGGGTCTGGGCAGGGTCTTTTTCTGTGCCAGCCCGTATCCCATGACCGGGATTTCCTCGCCTTCGGCAAACACCGCCGTTCCCCCGTTACCTTCCGGCTCGTCCTTTTCACGGTCTTCCTTCCGGGAGAACACGGCACGCCAGCCGGGATTGACGATGACGGCGGATTGTGAGCGGAAATCCATACCCTCGCACACGCACTCCATCTTCAGTGACTCTTTCTCGCAGCGTGGAGAGAAGGCTTCCAGCATCCTTCCGGCTATCATCTCATAAACAACCGCTTCCGCCTCGGACAGCCCTTCGGGAACGACGCCCGTGACGATCAGTGCATGGTGGTCGGTCACTTTCGTGGCGTCCACGCTCCGGGTGTTCAGGCCGGAAAGGTCGAAAGTCCGTCCGTATTCCCTGAACCAGGGCATGGTGATGACCTTTTCCAGCAAGGCCGGGACATGTGCCATGACATCCTCCGGGATATAACGGCTGCCCGTTCTCGGGTAGGAGACCAGTTTCTTTTCGTACAGGGACTGGGCGATGGAAAGGGTCTTGTCCGCCGAAAGGTCGTGGTGGATGTTGCAGTCCTTCTGTAGTGCGGTAAGGTCATACAGAAGCGGAGCCTGCTGAAATACCGTCTTTCGTTCTACCTTATTTATGGTCACCACAGAGTCGGAAGTAATGCGCCTGTACGCGGCCTCCGCCCCATTCTTGTCCCTGAAGTCCTCCGGGTGGAAGAACTGCCGGTGCACGTCGTCTTTTTTCAGCGCGATATGCAGCTGCCAGTATGGAGTGGAGACGAAGTTCCGGTTTTCCTTGAAGCGTGCGCATATCATGGCGAGCGTGGGAGTCTGCACACGGCCTATGGAGTTGTTCGCCGATCCGGAGGCTGTCGCCAGGGCGCGGCTCGCGTTCATGCCCAC
>ULRO01091585.1_pt1 | contig 11483 bp, 10 predicted proteins | sample 1955421 | NCBI WGS metagenome assembly ULRO01 (sample SAMEA4835682, study PRJEB28245) | human gut metagenome | biome: gut microbiome; material: fecal sample | place: Denmark | collected 2008 | reverse complement strand
GGACCCCTTTTTAATTCCGGAAAGAAGGGTAGCCATTAAAAGTCCCATAAACATCTGAAAGACTGTGCCGAGCAACAGGAAAAACATATTATTCAAAAAAGCAGTTCGCAAATTTTTATCTGACAGCATTCGGCTGTAATTTTTCAAGCCTGCAAATGTTTTTTCTCCGATTCCATTCCAGTCCATAAAGCTGTAGCCAATAGTTTGAAGCATTGGGAAAAGAACAATCGACACATAAACCACAAGTGCGGGCAATAAAAAAAGCCATGGTTCTATTTTTCTTTTTGGCTTCATATTTGTCTTCCTTTCTGATATCCAGGGCTTTTGATTTTCAAAAGCCCCGAATGCTGTTTCTCTGTCTTATTTCTGATTTTTTACATATTCATCCATATTTGCAGCCCACTCTTCAGGAGTTTCCTGACCAAGTGCAAGGATGACGGTCTCTTTTTCCAGCGGCTCTACAAGTGCAGAATCAATAACTACATCCCAGCATTTTGCATACTCCTTCACATTGGACACATCCTCAATGATCTGCTGATATACCTTTGGAAGACTCTGCATTGTTTCTTCATCTGGCATTACGGATGGAAGCTGATTGTAAGAAAGACTTGCATCTGCATAATGTTCAAGAAGGTATTTCATCCACGCTTTCATCTCGTCATCCACAGCATCGGTGCGAATCGCAGTTCCAATACCGGAGTTTGCAAAGAAGTCGGTTGCTGTTGTCACATCTGCATCTGAATATGTTGGCATAGTGAAGTATCCAATATTATCTTTAATGTTTTCGTCCTCACCAATCATATCTGCCTGATCAAGTGCCCATGTACCATTATACATAATTGCTGCCTGTCCGGAAGCAAAGAGATCAATCATTGTATCGTAATCTGCACTGCTCCAGCCTTCCTGGAAGTACTGTGCAATATCCTGAATAAACTGTGCTCCTTTCAGTCCTGCTTCTTCACCAAAAGATCCTTCTCCGGATACTGCATTTTCAATATATTCATTTCCTGTCAGTCGGAATGGAACCTGTGCAAAGTAGCGGAGGATTGGCCAGTCACCACCCATTGCAATCGGAATAATTTCCTGATCCTGTAACAGCTTGCAATCTGCAAGTAACTCATCAAATGTTTTGGGAGTTTCCGTAATTCCAGCCTGCTCAAACAGATCTTTGTTGTAGAAGAAATATTCGGTGTTGCACTGCAGCGTCATCAGATTCAGACTGCCATCTGAAAGTCTTGCGTATTCCTTCGAGATTGGGAAAATCTGGTCATACATTCCAAGCTCTTTGTACAAATCTTCAAAGGAATAGGCTTTTCCGTCTGCAACAATATCTGCGAACCAGGTATCCGGATCGGAGTCAAACCACTCAGGCAATTCATCGCTTGCTGCCAGAATTTTCAGTTTCTGCAGATATGCAGTACGATCTGAAATATTCTCAATTTCAAAATTAAAGTCCAGATCAGGATTCTCTTCCTGGTACTGCTTGGCAATATCCTGTATTGCCAAAATTGCTGATTCAGATGCACTTCTGGATGACAGCCAGTTAATATTCAGTTCACGTTCTGCTGCATTTACTGTTACTCCAAATATAGAAGATGCCATGGCAGCTGTTAATGCTGCGATAAGTATTCTTTTTTTCATTACGATTTCTCCCTTTTAATTTAATTTTTTGTTCCTGAATATACTTCAAACCGGTTTAATTTTTTTCTGGAACTCTTTGTTGTCTTAATTATAATAAAATACGAATCTCTCCGGAATGGAGAAAATTCGTATTATTGGTAAAATCTTAAGTTGTCTTTAGATAGTTGCTGCTCACATTCTGATACTGTTTCGGTGATACACCGAAATATTTTTTGAAGCACTTACTGAAGTAACTGACATCGAAAAATCCGACTCTTTGAGCTACTTCTGTCACATTGTAATTCGTTCTTTGGAAAAGCCTGCCGGCCATTTCCATTCGTGTCTGTAAAATATATGCTCCAATCGTTGTATCTGTCTGTTTCTTAAAAAGAAAGCACATATACTGAAGATTGACATCCAGTGCATCCGCAATCTGCTCAAGGCACAATTCATCATCCTGATAATGTGCCTTGATGTATTCCTTTGTTCTTCTCACAATGGCAGAATTGCTGCTATTCTTTGAAAGATGTACCTGCTGTAAAATCTGTTCTCCATAGCGAATGAGTTCCGTCTGAATTTCTGAGACAGAACTGATTTCTATATAATCACTGGAAAAAAGCTTGCTGTTTTTTTCAACCGTTTCTGTCACTCCGTATTCCATAGCGAAATCCAGCAACGCAGACGACACCTGGTTGATCTGCAGCAAAAACTGTTCCCGAGATGGCTGGAGCAATGCAAGAGAGTCTGCAAATGTCCGCAGCATTTCTTTTACTAGGCTCCTCTGATTTTGTCGCATAGCAGCAACCAGCCGTTGGATAAAATCATCATTTTGCAGCAGATAGCCGTTTTCCTGCTGCTCTTCAGTGGCATCCTCTACGTAAAAAACGCCGGAATGTTCATAAAAACACCGTTTTCGTTCCAACGCAAACGCTTCAATATAGGAGTCATAAAGCTGATTGGCTTCTGTATAAAATCCTCCAATTACAGCAGTGGTTCCAAGATCGCCCTCCGGGTCACATACCTCAATCGTTTTTTTCAGCAGCGACCGAATCCACTCTGCATCATAAGGTGATTCACATATTCCTACAAGAAGGCAGAGCGATTTCTGGAAATTAATGTAACTGATGCAGCAGTTTTTTTCTCCAAGTAGTTCACAAAACACATTTTCTACCGTAAAGTAGTAAAGCTCATAATCTGTTTTTTTCCAGTTGCCCGGTAAATGATTAACCCGGTAAAGTATGGCGACATGGCGCTTGGCATCCAGTCGATAGCCCACCTCAGAAGCAAGCTTCTGCATTCCCTCCTGATCCTTATCTTTTCTTACAAACTGTGATGCTGCAAAATGTCTCATATAATTTTGATAGTTTCGCTTTTTTTTATCCAGCACCTCCAGATTTTGATCCTTTTTCACTTCCTGATCGATTCGTTCACTGGTTTGCCTGAGACTCTTATGCAGACTCTCGACTGTCACAGGCTTCAGCAGAAAATCCTGTACTCCCATCTGAATGGCTTTCTGCGCATACTCAAACTTGTCATAACCGGAAATGATAATAAAGCGGGTCTGAAGTGCTTGTTTCTGTATATATGAAATTACATCAAAGCCTGTCATCTGTGGCATACTGATGTCGATCAAAATAATTTCCGGATGATACTGTTCAATCAGCTCGATACCAAGCTTTCCGTTTCCGGCGTCACCTACCACAGTAAATTCATCCTTAAAGCTCCTGACATATTTTATTAACGCCTGTCTGAAAAAATACTCATCATCAATAATAACGATTTTCTTCATATTGCTTTCTCCCCGCTGTTTCTTGGTCTCTTTCCAGTATAGACGATGCTGTTTCGTCTAAATGTTCCAGTTTCGGAATCCGTAATATCACGATTGTCCCTTTCCCTGGTTCACTTTCCAAGCGGATGCCGTATTCGGTTCCATATAAAAGTCGCACACGCCTGTTGATGCTGAATAATCCGAAAGAACCCTTTTCCTCTCCACGGGCTTCGTCAAGATTCTTATTCAGCTGACAGAGTTTTTCCGGTTCAATTCCGTTTCCATCATCCTTTACGGTAATTACAACAGTATCCGCTGCATTTTTTATGCTCAGTGAGACGAAACACATACGACCATCTGATGCTGTTCCGTGAACAATCGCATTCTCCAGAATCGGTTGCAGAGTCAATTTTGGAATTACGTACTGTTCCGTTTCCTTTTCACATACGATTTCGTAATCAAAATACTCCATGTGGCGTAATTTTTCAATGTATAAATACTGTTTTACCATATCAATTTCTGTAGCAATGGTTATAATATTGGATCCCTTGCTTAACGAATTGCGATAGAATCTGGCAAGTGTAGAAATTGCTTCGCCTGCCTCATCATAAATACCAAGATCTATCATAGATTTGATCATTTCAAGCGTATTGTACAGAAAATGAGGTTTAATCTGCTCCTGTATCAACTGAAACTGATAGTCATTTTTTTCACGTTCTTCTTCATAAATGGTTTGTAAAAGCTGTTGTGTCTGTTCGGCAAATGTATTATACCCACGGTATAAAATCTGGATTTCTTCGGAAGTTCCAGGCACTTCTACCGGTGCATAGGCTTCTTTTACTACATTCTTCATGACCTCACTCAGATCCAGGATTGGCCCAGATATGGCTCTGGCATTCCACCAGGATAAAAGTGCAAAAAACAGAATCACCAGTAAATTACAGATAAAAAAGATCCTTGCAAACAAATGCTGTTCTTTCATCAGCTCATCCATTGGAATCACATGAATGAGCTTCCAGTCTGGCAGTGACATTTGTGTTGAGCAATAGACAACATTTTCCTTGGTTAAATAGTCCTGTGTTTCCAGATTCTCTACATCCCTCTTGGAAAAGGGAAAGGCTTCCCGTATGGTTTTTCCTGTGTAATTCAGGTCCGATGCAAGTAAAATAGTATTTTCCTAATCCGTTATGTAAAACGTAACCTCGCTGTTATTTGGCCTGTAGTTTACAAATGGCGAGGCTATAGTTGATGCTTCGATGAAAAACATAAGGTATCCATAAGTTTCTCTTGTATTTAAATCAACAATCGGCTTTGATATCAAAAAAACATATTTTCCGTTTTCCTTTAATGTTTCTCTTGCAGGCAAATAAAAATAAGGACCTGTTATCATCGCCTGTCTTGCATTTTGATGCTGTTTCATTATCTGTTCTTTATCAAACGAATCCAGTTCCGACAGATTATATCCGCCAGCCTGAAAAAAACTTCCGTCTTTCGCCATAATATCCCACATTGCAATATTAGGGCTCAGGGCAATAATGGCATTAATAATGGTATTGATTTTTTTGCGGACAGCATATTGTTCTGCTTCAGATCCCGGCAGTGTTGGATACGTTCGGGCGATACGGATAATTTCATCATTGATCGATGCTGATATGCTGAAATTGATGACGTGCTGTAGTGTACTTTCCAGATTATCTGTGATAGAAGCAAGCTCTCGCCTGGTACTGCTTACTGCAAGCTGCGAAAAATATTTTTGTGAAGAAAACTGAAACACCCCCATAATGAGCAACATAATTCCTAAAAAACATCCAACAAAAGAGAAAAAAATCCGGTTTCTCAATTTTGCAAACCATTTTTGTACTTTTGTCATAATTTCCTCCATTTTCATGATCTGTACTGCTTTTCTTAATTTTTATTATAACCAGTTTATATCTGTTTCTCAATCAATAATTTCCCACAAACTAGGGTGTGTTTGGAAAATGCTTTCTGCAAGATGTGCGTCACAGCTTGTGGAACCTTTGTCCCGCAAAGTGAGGAATGCAGATTCCAGAAAGGAGCAGATGTTTCATGGATGAAGTGTTAGATGAGCGCAAAAGAAAAATGTGAAGATAAAAAAGATGAAAGCGAAGAGTGTAAAGAAACAGATGGTATTCAATATAGCGATAATGATATAAATAATTTTATAAATAAAGCAAAGAAGATTATGCTGGAAAGATATTGTGAATTAGAAAATGGGTCATTAAGAAAGGATGATGAGGAAAGAGATAACATACGTCGTTATATATTACAAAAATATCCAACGGTTGTAGAGAAATATAAAAGTCATCATAATCGCTAGTTTCACGCTCTTGTTTCAATCTTCCCAGCTTTTTTCCGATTTCTCTTGGAAAAATATCTGTTGCAACATATGTCTTATTAAAATATGCAACAGCATCTTTATGTCTCTTAAAATCTACCTCTTCTAAAGCCAATACCGCCTTCACCGCATAAAAAGCGGCATAATAGCTACGGTTTATTGAATCCTTATAATGTTGACTTTCCAGACATAACGCAGATACCCCCAACGTCTCGATTGCGCTTCTCATGCGATATATACACAAATCAACTTTCTTTTCACTCACTGACTACTACCCCCTCATCTCTCACATTTCGATAAAAAGGTAACGTATCTACCCAATATTCATACTGTTCTTCATTTTTGATAACCGGAGATATTTCAATTCCTGTGCTCATCTCCACATCAAAAGCCAGATCGTAAATATCATTTTTAATAGCTCTGATTTCCTCGTCAGACAATTTTACCAGTATCATAATATCTACGTCAGAATTATCTCGGTAATCGCCCCTGGCATATGAACCATATACAATAACTTTTGTCAGCTTTTCACCCAGCATACGCTTCACTTCCTGGGAAAATTTATATATAATACTACTTACATTTTCTGGCATACAATCACTTCCTTACTGATAAATGGTTCCCGTGTTCTCTTTTTCTCAGTATAGCATATTTTTCTATAATATTTCCACTTATTTTGCTTTTAATGCAATTACACTGAACCAGATAAAAACAGGTCAATCCATAGGTCAATTTTATCTGGACACCTCCGCCAGCCCTTATTTTATGGGCATTCCAGCCTAAAAGTATAGCGGACTCTGACTCCGTCATTTCAAGGTTCGAATCCTTGTAGCCCTGCTAAGTGGAGCACCTCGGATGAGGTGCTTTTTTCGTATTATGAAAGTCCCGGAAGCCGCGTAGTTACTGGCTTTCTGGGACTTTTAAAATTTTTTCTGAAATTGAACTAATCCATTTTTAAAGGATTATCTAATACATAGTACAAAGAAATATACTCATCACCATTTCATTCCATTCTCTAATGATTAGTCTATCTGTTTCAAGAACAACACCTGTTAAATCAACATTTGCATTCATAAATCTATCACTCCTCAATCAAATTGCTCGGTCAGTTATATTTCGGTATTTCCAGACTCTAATCAATCTTCTATAATTCCCCAATTACTTCATGCTGCCACCATTCCCTGTCTGTATCAAAATAACGTATCACCCTGCATGGATTCCCTACTGCAACACAATTAGGAGGGATAGGGCGGGTAACTACGCTTCCAGCCCCTATCACGCTGTTTTCTCCTATAGTGACTCCGGGAAGAAGAATACAGCCACCGCCAATCCAGACATTGTTTTCTATCTCTATCGGACGTGCATAGGTTCTGAAAAATGTTGTCTTGCGTTCCCTCCAATCCGGCACAAGCCTTTCCTGTGGCAATACAGGGTGCGAAGATGTATACATCTGCACATTTGACGCGATCAATACCCTGTCACCAATCCGGATAGTTTTGTTATCCACAAAGGTACAATTCATATTGATTATCACATCATTTCCCAAAAATATATTTTTCCCATAGTCACAATGAAAAGGCGTGTCGATTACCACGTTTTCTCCTATTCCACCCAACAGCTCCCGAAGAATGGAAGTGCGTTTTTCTATATCTCCATAATCAGAAAAATAATATTCCCTTGTTAATTCCCTTGTGCGGGCAATCTGCTTTAACGTATCACTGTCCGCAGTTTCCAAAAAATCACTGGATTCGTAATACACAATATCCCTCCTTAACGAAAACTGTTTTCCACAATACCTGGAAGCAGAGAATAGATAGAACAGCCGATCTGATTTTCAAACTGTTCTTTAATCTCTAAAATCTTTTTCCACCTGTCTATTGTCGCTGTGTGAACACCGTACCGTATTGTCACGTCTACAAATCTCTTTTCCAAAAGACAGAACCCCGTCGGCATAGCCAATGCGTCACATAACTGTACAAGACGGTCATAATCATCATATACCGCATTTGCAACAAATTCTTTCATAAACAGGTAATCCTGATCACTGACATCAAACTCACCAATAGATGTAGCAATATCCTGTATCATAAATGCGTGGGATATACATATCTGTGCAGCTTTTTCCCATCCGCGCTCCATACAGTACCGATAGCCGTCTATCAGATGCCTTTCCGAACTCACTCCGGCATAGCGTCCAATATCATGCAACAGCCCGAAAATATATGCCTGTTCAGAAGATAAATCTTTACAGTGTGATGCGATGTTTTTACAGGCTTCGGCTACAAACCGGGAATGATCTGCCCATGCTCCCGGATTGGATTCTGACGCTTCCTTTAATGCCAATTCTGCAGTCTGAATATTTAGTTTTACCACTTTGCGCTCACCTCCTGTAAATTGCTGATTTACTTTACAGGTATCATTATAATGCAAAAGACATAGGAAAAATATTTCTTTTCCGCCATTATCTATCACTATTCTGCCATTTCTTTCTATATTCTATAGGTGAACATTGTGCGTATTCCCGAAAAATCTTTCCAAAATAACTGCTGCTCCCTAAACCACACTCATGACTGATAACAGTAACAGCTTCCTGCCCCTTTGCCAACATCTGACAGGCAACTTGTAAACGGTAAGTTGTTATATACTCGACGGGTGTCATGTGCAGACAGTCATGGAACACTCTATAGCATTCCCTTTCGCTTAAATATGCTGCCGCAGCAAGTTCCGGAATAGATATTTTTTCTCTGTAATGTTCATGAATGTATATCATCAGCAGCTTTATTTTATCGTTGCTTTTGTTACGTTCCCCTTTCTTTTCACGCATAGAACGAGAAAGTTCAAAAAGCATGAGCCATATTTCCGTTAGGGCTTCCCGCAGTTTTATTTCATATCCAAATTCATCACTGGATAAACGAAATGAGGCAGCAAGCAGTTTCAAAATCCTTTCTTCTTCTGCATTGCCCAGAAAAAGCGGGATTACCTCGATCTGCGGGGCTGTTATGACAGGTGCAATATATTTTTGTTCAATCCTGCTTCCCTGTTCTCCGGCAAGTAGGGAAACATCGAAAATATGAAGTAGCTGTATATTCTTTTCTCTCTGCGATATTGCTTTTGTCCTATGGAGTACATTGGGATTTATCATGCCACCGCTTCCAGTCGGAAACAATATTTTTCCTCTTGGCGTATCATATTCAATGCTGCCACTTTCCATATAAAAAAGTTCCACTGTCCTGTGCCAGTGCCACGGTACATAACCCCCTATATACTTGTCGAGTTCTGCCCTCGAAGCGATATAGGGAAAATCTTTTTCAAAACCGGGAAGCAATTCTTCCTTGCTTCCAGTATAAAATTCAATGCTATGGATATTTTTCATGTCTGTTCACCTACACATCCGGGATTTTGTATCTATTTTATGGATTAAATATACTGGTGTGGGTACAAGAGAGTGCAGCCGATGCTTTGAATACGGATTGCAAAATCAAGCCATTTATCGTTCATTTTTACGCCTCTCAATAGCTGTAATTCTTTACCTGGAACAGGTTACTTCTCCATCCTCTTTGCTATAGTCAAACTTCCCATCATTTTTCTCTTCCAAAGCTTTTATCATATGGTAGGTATATTCATTATACGGCGTAGGAATCCCAAGTTCCCGCCCCATGCGGACCAACGCGCCTGAGAACATATCAATCTCCGTATGGCGTCCCGCATCCAGATCCTGCAGTGTGGAATATCTGGCTGATGGAGGAACGGCACTTCCATGTCCAGAGGATGCAGCAGCCTTACTTATATCGATTCCTTTTGCAGAAGCAATGGCCTCCAACTCTCTTCTAAGTCCGTCGCTGATTGCTTTCATATGAACGCTGTTCTGGTAACAGCCAACTCCTGCCCCTAAAATTGCCTGGGGCAGATTATTGCATACATTCAGCCGGAATTTGCTCCACATTTCTTCCCTGATATATTCTGTAGAGCGATAATGCAGTCCGGTATCTGCAAAAAGAGCCTCAATGGCCTGCACACGTTCACTGTCATAGGGTACGCAAGGCTCTCCGAAAATAATGCCAATGGTGGTTTCCGGGTTAAAACAATATCCATTTTCCTCTTTATGGGAAGCAACTTTTATTACCGAATAGATCACATGGGAAGCTCCAATTTCATCGGAAATCAATTTCTCACTGTCCACGCCGTTCATAAGACTCATGACCGTGGTATTCTCTCCTGTAACCTGGCGGATGCTGTCCATTGCACCTGGCAGCGCTCCATATTTCAAAGATACGATCAGCAGGTCTACCCCTTTTGCTTCCTGGGGTGTCCATACTTCCGGATGATAAACCTCACCATTGATCGTGCAGCCTTTTTTCAATTTCTCCGCACGCTTACCTTCTGCAAGAACTCCCAGCCGGATATCCTTCCGCCTGGAAAGCCCCCATATCACATAAGACCCAACCGCACCTGCGCCAAGAACTGCAACTGTTTTTATCTTCATTGTCTTAATCTCCCATGTATATTTTTCCTATAGGTAATTGCGAAACAAGTTCGCAATTACCTATACAGATATTACTATTTTATCATTATCTGATAAAAACTCCATGCAAAAATTCTTGCTTTTTTCTACTTGACTCCACAAACCAGGCGGTCTATCCTTTAAACAGACATAAGATTGAAAATCTTTTCGCAACATATTTTACCATTTATTTTTTTGGGGGATTTTTTCATATGAAAGTTGTCATTGCAATTGATTCTTTAAAAGGAAGCTTAAGCTCAATAGAGGCCGGAATGGCTATCAAGGAAGGAGTTCTTCGGGCAAAGCCGGATGCCAGGATCGTGGTAAAACCTCTCGCAGACGGCGGAGAGGGAACTACTGATGCCTTGATCGAAGGCATGAACGGAGAGCGGATCGATCTGACCGTCACCGGACCTATGCATGCTCCAGTCAATGCTTATTATGGATATTTGAAAGACAGCAATACCGCTGTTATGGAAATGGCTTCCGCTGCCGGAATCACACTGGTTCCAGATGATACAAAGGATCCTCTTCTTGCTACCAGCTACGGTGTGGGCGAAATGATAAACCATGCCCTCCAGAAGGGTTGCCGCAATTTTATCATTGGAATCGGCGGAAGCGCCACCAACGACGGCGGCATCGGTATGTTAAAAGCTCTTGGCGCACGTTTTTTCGATGAAAACGGTATGGATGCAGGCGAAGGTGGACAGGCACTGGCAAAGGTTTCCAGAATCGACATTTCCGGCCTGAATCCTCTTTTGAGAGAAGCTCATATTCAGGTCGCATGCGATGTGAATAACCCTCTTTGCGGTGAAAATGGTTCCACATACGTTTACGGTCCGCAAAAGGGTGTGACAGAAAATCAGAAAAAGCAGCTAGATGAAGCTATGGCACATTTTGCCCAAATTACTTCCAAAACTCTGGGAACAGATTACTGCAATACCCCTGGTGCCGGTGCTGCCGGAGGGCTTGGCTTCGCCTTTCTCTCCTACCTGGGCGCGGCGCTGACACCTGGTATCGAACTGATTCTGAATGCTGTGGGACTGGAGCAGGAACTTTCTGATGCAGACGTGGTAGTTACCGGCGAAGGCCGCCTGGATTTTCAGACAGCCATGGGAAAAGCCCCTGTAGGCGTAGCGAAGCTGGCAAAAAAGCACCATGCAAAGGTTATCGCATTTGCCGGAAGTGTCACAAAGGAAGCAGCTGCCTGCAATAAAGAGGGAATTGATGCTTTTTTC
>ULRO01051045.1_pt1 | contig 11490 bp, 9 predicted proteins | sample 1955421 | NCBI WGS metagenome assembly ULRO01 (sample SAMEA4835682, study PRJEB28245) | human gut metagenome | biome: gut microbiome; material: fecal sample | place: Denmark | collected 2008 | reverse complement strand
CTCATGTGATGATTGATATACATCGATCTTACTTGTATAAAATGCAATCAATTGTTGGTAAAAATAGTTCACATCCACTGGTGATTTTAATCCGTTTTTATTCAGCGGCTTCATACTCTCTCGAACGGCATAGTATTCTGGCAAATCGTAGTTTTGAATCTTACTAGCACTGATAACTGGAAAACCCACACTATGCTCATCTAATAAATAAACAAATTTGCTATTGGGTTCTGTCTGATAACCATAAACAAGCGTTCCGATTTCTTGCTTTTCTGTTGTTCCAACTAATTTCTTACGATACTGTAAAATCTCTTTTGTTTTTTGTAAATAATCTTCTAAATATCCACGTTGCATATCTTCATCTTCTATCATAGAACTAATTCGATCATTTGCATCTTCCATCATAACATTAGATTGCACTTGAAAAACAACAACATGTTTTAATAATTCTTTTACTTTTTGTAAATATTCTACATATTTTCTCTCAAGCTGATTAATAAAATCATATTGTGAGAAAAATAAATTCATATATTGGTTTAATTCATCAGATGGTTTATTTAAATCTAGTTTTCTAATACGATCTGTTTCTAAATCTTCTGCAGGGACAAAATATTGATGATTTACATCATAATATACTTGATTACTATGATCTACAGCTACTAGGAAAATTGGTTCTCCATTTTGTTTTGCATAAACATATACATTTTTATTAGATTCACGTAACATTTCTAAGTTAATATCTTTTGCCCCAAAAGAAAATGCACTTAAAATTCCTTCTTTTAAAGCTGACCCTCTACTCTTTTTCTTTTCATTATTCATGATAAATCCCTTCCTTACTTTGTGCCAGTGTCTCATCCATCCCCCACCATGCAAGAAGTGCACACTTTCTACGACTTGGTTGTCTTCCAATATCTTCAAAAATGACTGCATTTTCTAATCTTGCTTGATCATATTCTTTTCCATCGATCATATTTTCAAAATCTTTTACAATTTGTTCTGCTTCTTTTGTTGTTTTATTTAATAACGTTTCTATCATAATAGATGTAGAAGCAGTACATACCGCACATGCCTCTCCATCAAAATGAATATCTTCTATTTTCCCATTTTTAATCTTGGTCATTAATTTTACTTCATCGATACAAGAGGCATTATTTTGGGTATTAAAAATATATCCGTCACCATCTATAAAACCTTTATTTTTTGGTTCTTGATAATGTTTCATCATCAGATTTCTTTTTTCTAATGCATCCATAAAACACCTCCTGAGAAGAAAAAGAATGAACTTAAACGCTCATTAATTCTTGTTCTTTTTCTTTTAATTTTGCTTCTACAACTTTATTATATTTAGAAATGAGCTCTTGAACATCACTCTGTCCATCCTTAATATCATCTTCTGTGATATCTAATCTTTTAATTTCATTATTTGCATCTTGTCTAATATTACGAAGAGCAATGCGTCCTTCTTCGGCAATTTCACGTACTTGCTTTACATATTCTTTTCTAGTTTCCTCTGTTAAAGCTGGAATATTTAAAATAATGGTTTCCCCATTGTTATTTGGCGTTAATCCAATATTAGCTTCATAAATTCCTTTTTCAATTGCTCCTAAACAAGACTTATCAAATGGTTTGATTGCTAATTGTCTTGCTTCGGGAATTGAAATTTGCGCTAACTGATTAAGTGGTGTTGGTACACCATAGTAAAGCACCTCAACTTTATTTAAAATTGCTGGATTTGCACGACCAGCTCGTACATTTGTAAATTTTTTCTCCATTGCTTCAATGGAATGTTGCATTTTTGTTTCCGCTTCTTCTAAAATTTTATCTATATCCATAACATCCTCCATAATTTTATTATAACAATCCCCTTTTCGATTGTAAATAGAAAAATTAGTTATTTATGATAGTTTAATATATGTTTTCACTGTTTTAATTATGAATATTTCCCTTTTTTAACAAATACTAAAAAATGAATTTGTTTTTATTTTCAAGTAACTTATTTTATGTTAAAATGAGCATGATAAGAGTAAGGAGTATGAAGTATGAAAAAAGGTTTTGACAATGAATTATATTTAAAAGTACAAAGTAAAAAGATTAAAGAGAGATTAAAAAAATTCGATAATAAATTATATTTAGAATTTGGAGGAAAATTATTTGACGATTATCATGCTATGCGCGTATTACCTGGCTTTGAAGCAGATTCTAAAATTCGCATGTTACTAGAATTAAAAGATATTTGTGAAATTGTCTTTTGTATTAATGCAGGTGATATTGAGAGAAATAAAATTAGAGCAGATTATGGTATTACCTATGATATGGATGTATTAAGATTAATTGATCAATTAAAAGCATTAGGATTACAAGTAAATAGTGTTGTAATTACACTTTATAAAGGACAACCAAGAGCTGAGTCATTTAAAAGAAAATTAGAAGCACGTGGAATGAAAGCATATATTCATACCCCTACCAAAGGTTATCCAACCGATGTAGAAACAATTGTATCAGAAGATGGATATGGACAAAATCCATATATTGAAACAACCAAACCACTTGTTGTGATGACTGCTCCCGGGCCATGCAGTGGAAAACTAGCAACGTGTTTATCACAGTTATATCACGAATATAAACGTGGAGTACAAGCTGGATATGCCAAGTTTGAAACATTCCCTGTTTGGGATTTACCATTAAAGCATCCCGTCAATCTTGCATATGAGGCAGCCACAGCTGATTTAAAAGATGTTAATATGATTGATTACTTCCACCTTGAAAAATATGGAATCAGTTCTGTAAACTATAATCGAGACTTAGAAGTGTTCCCTGTTTTAAAAGACATTTTATATAAAATTACGGGCGAAGAAATTTACGCATCTCCAACCGATATGGGAGTTAATACCATCGGTAAATGCATCATTGATGACAAAGTGGTTCAAGAAGCAGCCAAAGCAGAAATCATTAGACGATATTACCAAGCCCTATGTGATTGTAAAACGGGCAATGGTGACAGTGAAACACCGGAACGTATTAAAGTGTTAATGAATGAATTAGATCTGAAAGAAAGTGATCGTAAAGTAGTCGAAGTAGCTCTCAAAAAAGCAGAAAAAGAAAAAAAGCATGTCATTAGCTTAGAACTTCCAAACGGGAAAATTATTACTGGAAAGCAAACAGAATTATTAAATCCTGCAAGCAGTCTTTTAATTAACGCCATGAAAGAACTTACTCACATTCCTGACGAAATCGATTTACTATCTCCTAGCGTATTAGAACCAATCCAAAAATTCAAAGCAAAAACCAAAGAATACGAAACATTAAATTTACAAGAAGTCATTATTGCTCTTAGTATTTGCAGTGTCACCAACCCAATCATTGCCAAAGCTTTTAAAAATTTAAAAAAGCTAGCTGGATGTGAAGCTCATGCCAGTTACATTGTAACTAATGGTGATAAAAATGAATTTCGTAATTTAAAAATCAATCTCACCATGGAACCAGTTTTCTATTCCAACGACCTGTATGAAGTCGAATAAATTCTAACATATGTTAGAATTTTTTTTCATTTCATTTCCATACTATGAATAGGTGATACGATGAAAATTAGGCTCGGTTATGTTGGTACTCCAATTACAATTCCAAATATTACCTATTCTAGTACAGTGACTTATACTAACTATTTAAAATTAGGCGAACAACAAGGATTAAAAAAAATCGATCAAGTCATTCAATCGAACTTTTGTAATTTAAAAAAAGTACTACAATACAACTTACAAAACAACATTACATTCTATCGATTAAGTCAAAACTTAATTCCACTAGCAACTAAAAAAGAAGTATTATTTGACTACTCTCTTCCTTACCGTAAACAATTTTCTGAAATCAGTCAAATCATACATGAACATCACATGCGTATCGACACCCATCCTGATCAATTTTGTGTACTAAACAGCACAAAAAAAGAAGTTGTCGAGCAAAGTATTCAGATTTTAAAATTTCACTACCAATTACTTACCAACTTAAAAATAACTCCTCATATGATCCTACATATTGGTAGCAACACATTTGGCAAAAAACAAGCAATGGCTCGCTTTAAAAAGCAATTTTTAAAACTACCCATTGAATTACAAAAAAGTATTTATTTAGAAAATGACGATAAAATATTTACCGCCACTGACACACTAAACTTGTGTGAAGAACTACACATTCCTTTTGTTCTCGACTATCATCACCATTGTTGCAATTATGATGAGTTTGACTTAACCCCACTCCTGCCCAGAATCGTAAATACTTGGAAAGAAACAAAATTAAATCCCAAAATGCATTTTTCTTCTCCAAAAAATAAAAAAGAATTTCGTAGTCATAGTGAATACTTAGATATTCAATCATTTCTGAAATTCTTAAAGATTTTAAAACCTCTCGCTACTGATATCGATATCATGTTAGAATGTAAGGCAAAGGATGATGCATTGTTTCGTTTAATGAGACAATTAAAGTTTTATACAGATTGTGAAATTGTCAATGAGAGTACCTTTCTGATATAACAAAAAAATCATGTATCAACACATGATTTTTATTTTTCATTTTCTTTTACAAATTTTTGAAAGCTTTTAAATTCACTCTCATCATCTAGTTTTGTTTTAGCAAGTGCTTCTACTAATTTTTTCTGATCTCTAGATAGTTTTTTAGGAACTACAACATTTAATAATACATACATATCACCTGTACGAGATGAATTCGCTTCCTTGACACCTTTTCCTTTTAAACGATGTTTATCGTTAGTATTACTTCCCGCTGGAATTGTTAAAATCACATTACCATAGAGGGTTGGAATTTCTTTTTTACAACCTAGCATTGCTTCTGTAATGGTAATTGGTACTTTTAAATAAATGTCATTGTCATCACGAATAAATAACTTATGGTCTGCTACTTTAAATTCTAAATAGATATCTCCATTTGGTCCTCCGTTAGAACCTGCTTCTCCTTTACCAGCAATACGAAGTTGATCTCCTGTATTGACACCTGCTGGTACTTTTACTTCGAGATTCTTTTTTGTTTTTATCTTTCCAAGGCCATGACATTTCTTACATGTTGATTCAAATATTGTTCCTGTTCCATTACAATGAGGACAACTTGTTTTACTCATAAATGAACCAAATAACGTACGTTGTTCTTGAGTGACAAAACCACTTCCATGACAGTAATCACATGTTTTTTTACCATGACCACCATCACCATGACAATCTTCACACGTTTCATATACTTCAACACGAATGTCTTTTTTACAACCGAATACAGCCTCTTCAAACGATAAATCAATATGAACTAGACGATCTCTACCCTTTGTTGGTCTTGTTTTAGTACGTCCATTTCCACCACCAAAATCAAAACCAAAACCACTTCCAAAAATATCAGAAAAGATATCACTAAAATCAAAGCCAGAAAAATCGTATCCACCTTGACCATTTCCACCAGCCCCTTGGAAGGCAGCATGACCATAGCGATCGTATTGTTCACGTTTTTCTTTATCACTTAATACCGCATATGCCTCTTGTGCTTCTTTAAATTTTTCCGCAGCATCTGGCTCTTTTGATACATCAGGGTGATATTTTTTAGCTAGCTTACGGAAAGCACTTTTAATTTCTGCTTCACTGGCATTTTTTGAAACACCTAACACCTCATAATAATCTCTCTTATTCATACTGCTTCACTTCCTAACTATTTAAACTTTGATATTCGCGAATAAATCCACTAAACATTTCTAATGCACTTTTCATTGTATCTTTACTTAAGACATCCACACCAGCAATTTTTAGTGTATCAATCGGATCATGTTTACTACCATCTTTTAAGAAGGCAATATAGTTTTCAACTGCATGTTCTTTTCCACTTAAAATATCAGTTACGATATGACAGGCACATGCTAAACCTGTTGCGTATTTATAAACATAAAACGGAGTATAGAAATGAGAAATTCTCTCCCATTCATATCGAATTTGATCATCGACAACTACGACTGGTTCGTGATATTTTTTAACGAGTTTTAAATAAATATCAGAAATAAATTCACTTGTTAATACTTTACCATCTTCTCCAGCTTGATGTAATTGTTCTTCAAATTCAGCAAACATTGTCTGACGATAAATCGTTGCTTTAAACATATCCATTAGATGAGCAAGTAAACTCTTCTTTAAACTCTTATCATCTGTCGTTTTTAATAGATGTTTTGCAAGTAATAATTCATTAACAGTACTTGCTACTTCAGCTACAAAAATCGAATAATCTCCTGTTTCGTATGGATTATTTTCTCTTGTATAGTAACTGTGCATAGAATGTCCTAATTCATGAGCCAGCGTTGATACATCATCAATCGTTCCCATATAATTTAAAAGAACATATGGGGGTGTATCATAACTACCACCAGAATAAGCACCACTTGCTTTTCCTTTATTTGGATAAACATCAATCCAATGGTTTTTAAAAGCATCTTGTAGACGTCTGACATAGTCATCGCCTAAAACACTCATTGCTTCTATTACCATTTGTTTTGCTTCTTCAAATGTGTATTCTTTAGCATTCTCTTTTACTAAATCGACATATAAATCATAAATATGAATTTCATCTAATCCTAATTCTTGTTTCTTTAGTTTGAAATATTCCATTAAAACAGGTAATCCATCATTCACAGAATCAATTAAATTATGATAAGCTTCGACTGGCATTTTATCAGGAAATAAATAAGATGCCATACTACTTTGATAGCCACGTACTTTGGCATCGATTACCGAATAATCGACAATACCAGCTAAAGTAGTTGCAAACGTATTAGAAAACTGCTTATAAGTTTCATATGCCTTTTCAAAAGTACGTTTACGAAAAGCTCTATTTTTAGAACGTAAATTATAGATAAAATTAGCATCTGTTAATTCTATCTCTTTTCCTTCATCATCTAATATAGAACCTAATTGTAAATCAGAATTAGATAAAATATCATATAAATTAGATGGAGTTTGAAATACTTTGATATATTCTGATAGTAACTTTTCTTCTTTTTCTTCTAATACATATGGTTTATAACGAAAGATATTTTTTAAACTTCTTTCAAATTCTTTTAATCTTTCGTCTTCTTTCATATATTCTTCAATCTTCGTATATTGGTATTTCATTAAAGTGGGTACGATATAAGCACTACTTGTCGTAGCAAGTGTATATGCATTATCCAACTCCCCTACCATCTTTAAATATGTATTATTACCTTTATCTTCATCACTTTTAGAATTAGAATATGTATTTAAACGTTCTAAAGTACGACTTACTTCTTGATCTAATTTGAGTAATTCATACAAACTAGTAGCACTTTCCATAAAATGATCTTGATACTTCTCATATTCTTTTATCTTTTCTTTTACTTCATCTAACGTTTGATACCATGCATCATCATTTTTAAAAACAATACTTAAATCCCACATATATTCTGGATTCATCTCACTACGATTTTTGATTGTTTTCTCCATAATTATCTCCTTTTTTATGTTATGTTCTAAAAAATATAAAGATATTCAAATACAAAGTGAGAAGTACTACATATGTAGCACTTCTTATCTTTTATTTTTCTTCGTATTCAGCATCTTTTACATCATTGTCTTTTTTATCAGTGTCGTTTGTATTATTATCACTTGCTTGTTGCTGTGCTTTGGCAGCCTCTTCATACACTTTTGTAGCAAGTTTCATCATTGTTTCATTCAATGCTTCTTTTTTCTTCTTGATATCTTCTAAGTCACCTTTTTCAAGTGCTTTCTTTAATTCATCTTTTTGTTTTTCAGCAGTTTCTTTTTCACTCTTATCTACTTTATCACCAAGTTCTCTTAATGAACTTTCTGTTTGGAAAATTACTTGTTCAGCTTCATTTTTAAGATCTGCTTCTTCTTTTCTCTTCGCATCTGCTTCTTTGTTTTCCTCTGCTTCTTTTCTCATTCTTTCAATTTCTTCATCACTTAAATTAGTAGAAGAAGTAATTGTAATAGATTGTTCTTTTCCAGTTCCTAAATCTTTTGCTTTTACATTGACAATACCATTGGCATCAATATCAAATGTAACTTCGATTTGAGGTACTCCACGAGGTGCAGCAGGAATATTTGTAAGTTGGAAATTACCAAGTGTTTTATTATCTGCAGCCATTGGTCTTTCACCTTGTAGGATATGAATATCTACAGCAGGTTGGTTATCAGCGGCAGTTGAGAATACTTGACTCTTACTTGTTGGGATGGTTGTATTTCTTGGAATTAATACAGTACATACTCCACCAAGTGTTTCAATACCAAGTGATAATGGTGTTACATCCAAAAGTACGATATCGTCTACTTCTCCAGTTAATACACCACCTTGGATAGCAGCTCCCATAGCAACAACTTCATCAGGGTTTACACCTTTAGATGGTTCTTTTCCAAGTTCTTTCTTAACCAATTCTTGAACCATTGGAATACGAGTAGATCCACCTACTAATAATACTTTATCAATATCACTTGCACTTAATTTCGCATCTTTTAATGCTTTTCTAACTGGTTCTTTTGTAGATTCAACTAAATCACGGATTAAATCTTCAAATTTAGCTCTTGTTAAAGAAACTTCTAAGTGAAGTGGTCCATCTTCTCCTTGAGATAAGAATGGAAGTGAAATTTGTGTTGTACTCATTCCAGATAAATCTTTCTTAGCTTTCTCAGCAGCATCTTTTAAACGTTGCATAGCCATTTTATCTTTTGTAAGGTCAACACCATTTTCTTTCTTAAATTCATCTACTAAATAATCAACAATTTTCTTATCGAAATCATCTCCACCTAAGTGGTTATTTCCACTTGTTGATTTTACTTCAAATACACCATCACCAAGTTCTAGAATAGAAACATCGAATGTTCCTCCACCTAAGTCATATACTAAAATTTGTTCCGTTTTATCTTGTTTATCTAGTCCATAAGCAAGTGCTGCTGCAGTTGGTTCGTTGATAATTCTTTCAACTTCCAATCCGGCAATTTTACCAGCATTCTTTGTTGCTTGTCTTTGTGCATCGTTAAAGTATGCAGGTACTGTAATAACTGCTTTTGTAACAGGTTCTCCAAGATAAGCTTCTGCAGTTTTCTTTAAATCACTTAAGATCATAGCACTAATCTCTTCTGGAGTATAATCTTTTCCATTCACGTGAACTTTTTCACTTGTTCCCATTAAACGTTTTACACTAGATACTGTATCTTTATTGGTTACTACTTGACGTTTTGCAGCATCTCCAACGATAATTTCTCCTTTTTTAAATGCGACAACAGACGGTGTTGTACGATTTCCTTCTGGATTAGCAATTACTTTTGCTTCTCCTCCTTCATATACACAGACACAACTATTTGTTGTACCTAAATCAATTCCTATTGTTTTACTCATATATAATCACCTTTCCTTTTATTCACTTACTTTTACCATACTAGGACGAAGCACTTTGTCCTTGTACATATATCCTTTTTGTAATACTTCAATGACAATACCAGGTTCTACACCCTCTCGTGGTTCTGTTAATACAGCCTGATGGAAGTTAGCATCAAATTCCTTACCCATGGCATCGATTTCTTTTACTTCATATTTTTCTAAAATATTTACTAAATTACAGTAAATCATCTTAAATCCAGCTAAGAATTTTGATACTTCATCTTCTAAATTATCATCATCCATATCAATTGCTCGTTCAAATGAATCGACAATTGGAAGAATTTCTTTAATCATATCTTCTCCAGCATATTTCATCATGCGAGCTACTTCATCATCTTTTCTTTTACGATAATTAATTGCTTCTGCTTTTTCTCGCATTGCTTTATCTTCAGCTTCTTTTAAAGAAGCTTCTAACTTTTTCATTCTCTCTTCTAAATCATGAACAATCTTTTTCTCTTTTCCTGGTTTTTCAGGATGCTCGTGATGTTTTTCATGTGGCGGTCTTGGATGTTCATGATGTTCATGTGGACCATGTTCTTCATGAGGATGATGTTTGTGTTCCTCGTGATGTTCATGATGTTTCTCATGTTCGTGATGAGGTTTTATATCTTCATGATGTGGATGTTTTTTTTCTTCTTTTATTTCTTTTGTTTCTTCATTCACTAAAAATCACTCTCCTATATGTTTTTTAATAAAATCTAATAAACCAATGACACGATCATATTCCATTCTCTTTGGTCCAATCAAAGCAATTGTACCCTCTTCACCATCATCAGTTTCATAATTTGTTTTAATGATAGTTACATTTTGATCAAAGTCATTTTCACTACCTATATAAATATTGATCCCATCTTCATCATTTTTTTCAATATTTTGAATTAAATCTTTATCTTCAAACTTCGATAGAATTTCACAAATCTTTGCCGTATCGTCAGAAAATTCTGGAAGTGAAATAAATTTACTTGCTCCTGCCATCTGCATTTTAGACTCTTGTGCGAAATCTGAAAATGCTTGATAGAAAGCATTATATAATGCTTCATGCTGCGTAACATATTTACCAATGATTGGTTTTACTTCAAACTCTAGTTTCGCAGATACTTCATCAATTGGTGTTCCCACAATTAATTTATTAATTAATTCAACTGTTTTCGTAACTTCTTCTTTAGAAATCGTTTCAGGAAGCATCATCGTTTTATGTTCAACATGTCCTTTATCAGTTATCACGATTGCGAGTAGTTTCGTTGGTTCTAACGGAACAACTTCTACTTTACTCACACGATTATCTTTTGAAGATTTACCAAGAACGATTGCAGTATAATTGGTAAGTTCTGATACGATTTCCATAGACTGTTTAATTGCATCACTTAATACCAAAGAATGATTTTTAAATATTTGTTGTAACTTTAATACATCATCACCAGATAACTCTTTTGGTTTCATAATATGGTCGACATAATAACGGTATCCTTTTTCAGAAGGAATACGACCACTAGATGTATGTGTTTTCTCTAAAAGTCCTAACTCTTCTAAATAACCCATTTCATTTCGAATCGTCGCACTAGAACAATTTAAGTTCTTACATAGTGATTTCGATGAAATTGGTTTTGCAGTTTTAATATAGTCTTCTACAATTAATTTTAATAATTGTGATTGTCTCGATGTTAGCATATCATCACCTTCTTTAATACTCTTAGTTATTGTATGCTCATATGCATCGTTTTAGCACTCCATTTTCCTGAGTGCTACAGTAAGTATAACACCCTCTTTTAGCATTGTCAAGAGATGAGTGCTAATTTATGTAATTTTTACAAAAAAAATACAGATAAACATATTTTAATCTGTATTTTTATTATTTATTCAATTACAAACGGATCTTGCATCGTTCCTGTTCCTGTGAACTTTAGATTCTCTGTGTTCAGATTGAGCACTGGGCGGACGCCGTAACCACTCGTCACATGGCTCCAAGTGCTCAACTCACCGGAAGACGTCACGTAGAACCCGTACGCACTCGCACTGCTGCTGAAGTTGGACGGCGACATG
>ULRO01006519.1_pt1 | contig 11500 bp, 12 predicted proteins | sample 1955421 | NCBI WGS metagenome assembly ULRO01 (sample SAMEA4835682, study PRJEB28245) | human gut metagenome | biome: gut microbiome; material: fecal sample | place: Denmark | collected 2008 | reverse complement strand
AAACTTCTTTTATATATAAGGGAGTTATTACTTAAATACCCACCTGGTAACGTTTGGCTAACAAGAACTCTTTTCATCTACTACACCTCTCGAGTCTTCTACAATCCTTTACTTTCTATTCTTATTGTATCATACTTTATTAGTTCTTTCATCTTTTTTTATCTTCAATACAAAAAAAGAAGACTAAGCTTCTTCTTTATTCATTGATACAACTTCTTTTCCTTTATAAGTTCCACAATTTTTACAAACTCTATGAGGTTTAATTGTAGCGCCACATTTTGGACATGTTGTCATTTCATTTGCAGAAATTTTATAATGCGTACGACGCATTCTTTTTCTTGTTTTACTTGTTTTTCTAAATGGTACTGCAAATAATTGAATTTCTAATTTCATCTAAATTCACCTCTTTCTTATAGCAAATCTTTCAATTTCTCCAATTCAGGATTGATCTCTTGTTTTGGTTTCTCCTCTGTTATAAGTTCCCAGCCATCACCATGTAGTGATAAGTCTTCTGCGCCTTCACTTACAACTTTCATGGGAATTTCTATCAATATATTTTCCCATATAATTGGTAAAATATCAATACTATTTTCCGATTTTTTTAATGTTTCATCCATTTCTTCGCATAAATTTTCTAAAGAATCATCTACAGTTGTTTCAAATGGAACATCAACTGGCTTTAACGTAATCGCACATGGCAATACCATAATTCCACTTATTTTCATACTTAATGCGAATTCATCCATTGCATCTAAATACAATCTTCCTGTTACATGTACTTGTTTTAAATCTAATAAATCAGATTGTTTTAACAATGTATCAGGAATTTGAATTTCTTGATCAAATGGAATTTCTGACACAATATGGCTTTTTAATTTTGTAAAATCAATATTCATACTTTACCACCCACGCATTCCATTATACTAAAAAGATGTAGAAATTGCAAATCACTTCTGTTTCATTGTATTTTTATAATCACAATATAAATAAACTGGATATGGCATTGTTATATTTTCTACTTCTATTTCGTCACTATAAATATGATCAAAAGAAAAAGCAATTACATTTACTGGTTCAAAAATAATTTCATATAATTCTTGTGTTAATACAAGATCATACATCGTATCATATACGAATCCATCTTTTACACACCAAGAATGTAACATGTTCATAGTAGGAAACTGTAAATAACCAGTATATACTTCTCCTTTTATTTCTTTAGCAATCTCCATAGTAAGTTTATGACAATTTCTCGGTTTCATATAAACATCTTCATATAATTTTTCTTTTAACTGTTTAGAAAGTGGAGTGGAAAATAAATTTGTTATTTTATATTCTTGATCTTGATATTGAAAGTAGATCATCGGAAATTGGAAGTGTAAATTTTTAATACCTGCTTGTTGTAATATTTTTATTTCATCTTTAACATTTTCATTAACATGTATCATTTGGTGAAATAAATATAAGGGGTATGAACTTCCCAACACTGTTTGTTTCACTGCTATATTAATTTTCCAAGTTATGTCTTCTTTACTTTCTACTCTTGAAAAGTAATCTAAATACTGTTTATATAAATAAGAACAATATTGTGAGTTAGAATATATTTGTGCCTGTTCTTCTTGTTCAAGTTCTTTATACTGTTTGATAATTTCATTCACAGGCATGCCCCCTTTGGACTTACGATTATAGCAAAAAATAATAAATATGACAAATAAGTTGTTTCATGTTATAGTATTGTCGAGGTGGTTTTATGGCAGTTGGGATTGTTGCGGAGTTTAATCCATTTCATAATGGACATTTATATTTAATACAACAAGCAAAAGAAATGTTTCCACAAGAACCCCTTATTATTATATTAGGTGGAAACTTTTTGGAACGTGGTGAAGTAAGTGTTTTAAATAAATGGGAAAAAACAAAAATTGCTTTAGATTATGAAGTAGATATAGTAGTAGAGCTTCCTTTCCCTTTTGCAACCCAAAGTGCTGATTACTTTGCTTATGGAGCGATTTTCTTATTAAAAGAACTACTAGTAGATAAAATTATTTTTGGAAGTGAAAGCAATGATCTTGAAATGTTTTCTACGTTTGCGGATATCCAGTTAAAACATCCAGAGTATCGACAACTTGTAAAACAGGAAATGGCTTCTGGAAAAAACTATCCAACTGCTCTTTCTAATGCTTTAAAAGTAATTACTGGAAAAGAAATACGATTGCCGAATGATACACTAGCTCTATCATATATCCGTGAAATAAAAAAACAACAGGCAAATATTACACCAATCTCTATTAAAAGAACCAATGACTATCACAAACTATCAGAGAATCATATTACAAGTGCAGAAAGCATTCGTAAGTTATTATTAGAGAATCAAGATATTACACAATATGTTCCAAGTAAAGTAAAAATTAAAACACCAATTCTTACCAACGAACAATATTTTCCATATTTAAAATATCAAATCATGACACACTATGATCACTTAGAAATTTTCCAAACCGTAGATGAAGGTATGAATGCCAGAATGAAAAAAGCAATTGTGAAAGCAAACAATTATCAAGAACTGATTCAACTATTAAAGACAAAACGATATACTTATAATCGAATTCAAAGAATGTTAACACATATTTTATGTAACTTTACAAAAGAAGAAGCCAAAGAAATGAAACAACCAGAATATATTCGGATATTAGGTTTTTCTAGCCAAGGTAAAAAATATTTAAATCAAATAAAAAAGGAATTAACAATTCCCCTTATTACAACTTATTCAAAAGGAAACAGTAACATGTTAAAATTGGAACAGAGAATTACAGTTTGTTACTCGTTACCACTTCCTTTAGAGGAACAAAAAAAGTTATGGGAAGATGAATACAAAAAAGGACCAATTCAAAAGTAATTGGTTCTTTATTTTATGACCTCTACTTCAATTCCTAAAACGCCATATTTATCTTGTTCTTCTTTCGAATAATATGCTTCCATATCTTTTGGATCTACTACTTCTCCTTCACGATATCCCATAGAGATAGGACTAAAATGTTGATATAGTTCTTCAAAACTATCATATGGATGTAACGCAACAACTTTAACATTTAATTCTTTTCCTGTTGTTCTATCTTCAAATACAATGGTATCTCCTACTTTTATTTTACTTCTTTTCTCATCATTTAATCTTAATTCAATTGTTTTACTTTCCTCTTCAATTAAAACAAATGGATCATGATTTAACCTCATATTATGTTTCATCTTATCACCTCTTGATATAAAAATAGCAAATGCAAAAACAGATGTCAATTCAATATATTTCAACTTTCCATACAAATTATTTTATGCTTCGATACAAGCATGCAATAATGCCATGACACGGATTAAATCATTATCACTTAATCTTTCTACAAACCTTAAATTTCTCATTTCATAATCTATACTTCTCACATATTCACATAAAACTGAACCATGTATAGATTTTGTATCTTCTAACCAATAGCGCTTTTAAAATACTACTAGGAATTCTAATTCCATTCGAATTCCCCCATCTACAAATTCTTGTTTCCATATTATACATTGTTTATACTATCGTCAATAAAATTCACATTGTAAGACAATAAAAAAGGAGAAAACTCCTTTTACATAAATTGACTACATTTTCCACAATCTAAATTCACTACTTGATTTTCTTCTGAACAAGTAAATTGTGGTGAATAAGTATGTCTGTAAATATGACGATTAATGACGTGTGTATGAATTGGGCATACGTGTGGTACTTCGTGACAGAATTCTTTTTCTACACATTTTGTAATAGTTGGTTCTACAATTGGACATCCACATTGATTACCACCCATAGGCATCATTGGTTGACCCATGCCCATCATTTGATTTCGTCCACAGCATTGGTTTCTAAACATTTTAATCCCCCTTACCTAATTTATCATATGAGAAATAAATTAGTTTGTATAAGGAATTTGTCATGAGAAATAAGAAAAACACATTTATATGTGTTATTTTATATAAAATCTATTTTTATGTTGATAATCCGTCAATGATTTTTTTATATATTCTAATTTTTCAGAGACTGTATGAAATTGTTGTAGCTTTTGATCTATTTGTTCTAAATCTATAGTGTATTCATCTTGTTCATAACAATAATCATCAATATCTAGTATTTCACTATTTTTTTCTTGTTCTAAATCATAATCATGTGTAGACATATGTTTTCCATAAAAAACATTGTTTCTAATTTTTTTTATAGGATTGCCAGCATATGCGGTATTTGAAGAAAGTTTTTTTCCACTCACAACAGAATTTCCACCTATAATTGCTCCTGAACCAATTACTGTATTTTTTAAAAGTAATGCATTTTGACCAATCCATACATGATCTCCAACCAAAATACTTTTACTAAAGTTTAATCTCTTTTTGGTATTTACATCATAAATTAAATGTGGATCTGCTGTTCTAAAATAACAGTCAAAAGAAAGTAAACACTGATTTCCAATCAATACATTTTTTCTTTCTTTCGCATACACGTGAGAAGTTTTATTTAGATAACAATCCTTTCCTAAATAAAATACAGAATCATTTCCAACTCGAATATTAATTGAAAACGGATATAAATTCTCATCAAAATAAATTAATGAATGATTCCCCGTAAAACGAATTTTACAATTTTGTAATTGAATTTTACCCACACAATATAAAATATTTCCTTTGCCTTTCCATTCGATTTGAGCATTCTTTAATTCAATATCACCATAAATTTGGTTGTCTTTTAATTTTGAAATATCGCTTTTATCTTTTACTAATTCCATAAGCACCTCCCGTTTTATTATCACAAAAAGATACCTAAATAGGTATCAATTGACAACAAGTTCTTTATTCTCTTTTTGTGTACAATGAGTATTTTTATCAATTACTTCGATCATACAATAGTTTAAAAAATCAAGTTGATTTATGATTTCTTGATATTCTTGAAATGAAAATGTATCTAAATATGCAACACTATCTAAAAATGGATAGTCAAAACATATTAAATTATCTATAAATGGTTCTACAACATCATATAAATTTTCTGGACGTAGTGATACTTGTAATTTCTTTTCTCGCATAGATAATTCATATACTTCTGTATCTAAACGTGGATTTTTTAATACTTTTAATATTTCTTTTAGAAACTTTTCCTTTTGCTTTGTAAAAGCACCTATCTTCACAATCATATAATCATCAAAAAAGCTAGATGAAAGTACACAATTTTTATCTATAATTTTTTTATCTCTTAATTGCTTTACAATTGGAGATAAGGTACTAAAATTCATTTCAAAGAAAATTGACATGTACCAATCCAATTTCATTTTCTGTTCTTGTGTGAAATGACCAATTGGTACCTTAAAAGATAATTCATAAATTGGCATAGCAGTTGGAAAATTAAGAACTGCTTTTTTATTGGCTACTGTAGTTGGTTCTTCTTTCAATAATCTTTTCATTGTATGTGTACAGAAAGAAAGTTCATCGTATAATTGTGTAATTTTCTCTAACATTTCTTTTTCTTTGAAATTTCCAGCAACGACTATAATTTCATTGGATGGCTGATAAAAAGTATGATATACTCTTTCTACTTCTTCAATTGTCGTGCTATCAATATCAGAGAGTGTTCCAATGGTACTACGATAGGAGCGATTATGAAATAATTGTTCCATTTCTAATACATTGATCCTGCGATCGATGGAATCTTGTGTATCTCTTATTTCTTCACGAATCGCATGTTTTGTTGTTTCTAAATTTTGCTCTGAGAAAATTGGTTGATGAATTCCTTTAATTAGAATTTCTAATCCTTCATCAATATATTTTACAGCATCAAAATAATAGCGAGTACAATAACGATCTGTTACACCGTTTGTATACATAAACTTTTTAGTAAGTAATGAGATGAGATTTCCATATTGGTTTTGTTCGATTGTATAATGCTCTAATAAATGAGCCATTCCATCTCTAAGATGACAACATTCTCCATCTATCATGACATCTGTATCTTTTCCGCCAAATTTAACAATTAAATTTACAATAACAGAATGTTTTGTATGATCGGGATAGAAATAAACAGTCAGGCCATTTTTTAATTGATAAGATTTTATATTAGTCTGCATCTTCTACCCCCTTTGCAAAATAAATCAGATCTAACTTTAATCGCGGAATAAATGCCAGTACTTGCTCTGGTGTTATTTTTTGAACCAGTTTCATAAATTCCGTATTTGTTTCTTTTACTCCAAAATATTTTGTTAAATACTGATCATATTTATAATAAATTGCATCCTGAGTACGAAGTAATTCACAAGCATCTCTTTCTTTTAGTAAATTCAATATTTGAGCAATTTTATGATAATCATTTAATTCCTTGAACATTTCCTCTGTCTTTTTTATAGTAACTTGTAAATTATTTTGATAAATTCCACATCCAATCCCTAAAAGGCCGTGCTTAGAATATGAATGAGCAGTTGTCCAATAAACTAACTTTTCTTGATTTCTTAATTTTTCATTTAAAATACGTGATACATTAGAATCTAAAATATTAGCTAATAAGATTAAAAGAATACGATCTTCTTCTTTCATATTTTGTACTTTATATGCCATACATAAGATAGACTCTCGATATGGCTTTTCTTTTTCCACAATTTTTACAGATGGATGAAGTGTTAAGAAATGATTTACTTTCTGGAAAGAAATAGAAACAGGTGTAAAATCTTTATAAAAATCATCTAACAACTTAGAAGCTTCTAACAATTCGTCATTTCCATATAAGAAAATAAAAGGCTTATAGGTATTTACTACTTTTTGATAATAACGATACACATCTTCATTTTTTAAATGTTCTAACTGATCTTGATGATGGTATAAAGAATCAATTAGACTACCATCTTCGTCCAATATTTCAAAAACTTCCTCGATTGTGGATTTGTATTTTGATTTACGAATCTGCTCCATTCTCTGTTTTAAATAATATTTTTCTTCTTCAAATTTGACAAAGCCATCTTTATCAATATTTGGATGATAAATCGTATCTAAGAAAAATTGAACAGCTTTTTTCATATTAAAATCTTTTATATTTCTCTTTTGAGGAATGATTAAACGAAAAGAATATAATAATTGATTTCCTACTTGTTCAACGCCAGAAGAAGTTTTTAACATGTAATTACGCATATATTCTCGTTCAATTAAATACTCATTAGGATATTTTTCACTTGTATAAAATAATAACTTTGGTAAGATAGCACGTATTGCAATATCTTCATCACGTGAAGCAATTGGAAACCATAATTCAATTAAATTGGTATAGTTTTTTTCATTTTTAATAAATTGAACTTGTTCAGTACTCTTTGTTTTCATACAATCTCCTTAAAAAGGCATTTTCATATTTCCATTTTTCATTTGTTTCATCATTTTTTTCATTTGTTCAAATTGATTTACTAAACGATTCACTTCTTCAATACTTCTACCACTACCATTTGCAATTCTTTTCTTACGGCTTGCTTTTAATATTTCTGGATGTCTTCTTTCATATGGTGTCATAGATAGAATAATCGCTTCTAAATGCGCCATATCTTTTGGATCTACTTTCACATTCTTTAATCCCATTTTAGAAGCACCTGGTAACATTTTTAATAAATTCTCTAGTGGTCCTAGTTTTTTTATCTGTCGCATTGTAGATAAGAAATCTTCTAAATCAAAGGTTCCTTTCCCCATCTTTTTCGCTGCATTCATTGCTTCTTCTTCATCGATCACACTTTCTGCCTTTTCTAGCATACTCATGATATCTCCCATACCTAAAATACGACTAGCCATACGATCAGGATAGAATTCTTCTAATCCATCCATTTTCTCACTCACACCAACAAACTTAATTGGTACATGTGTTAAATGACGAATAGAAAGAGCAACACCACCTCTAGTATCTCCATCAAGTTTTGTAAGAATAGCTCCCGTGAGCTTTAATCTTTCATGGAAGGTTGTAATTACGTTGATTGCATCTTGTCCCATCATACTATCGATTACAAGTAATACTTCGTCTGGATGAACTTCTTGTTCGATATTTTCAAGTTCATTCATTAATTCTTCATCAATATGTAAACGTCCTGCTGTATCGATTAGGACATAATCAAAGTGATTTTCTTTGGCATATTGGATCGCATTTTTAGATATTTCTACTGGATTTCCTTTTCCTTCAGAATATACTTCGATATTTAATTCTTTTCCCAATTGTTTTAACTGATCAATTGCTGCAGGGCGGTAAACATCGCAAGCTACTAATAATGGTTTTTTCTTGTATTTTTTTCGAAGTAAATTAGCTAATTTTCCAATCGTTGTTGTTTTACCACTACCTTGAAGACCTACTAACATTAATGTAGCAGGATTTCCTTGAATATTTAAGTCAACTTTGTCTCCACCAAGTAATTCTACTAATTCATCTTTGACAATTTTAACGAATAATTCACTTGGCTTTAAACTTTTTTGTACTTCTTCTCCAAGGGCTTTTTCTTTTACATTTTTAATAAATTCTTTTACTACTTGATAGTTTACGTCAGCTTCCAGTAAGGCAAGACGAATCTCACGAGCAATTTCGTCGATATTTTGCTCTGTTATTTTTCCATATCCTTTTATTTTATGTATCGCTGTTTGTAAACGATCTCCTAAACTTTCAAACATTTATATCACCTTTTTTCATTATATAATAACAAATAAAAAAAAGAAAGGAAAAGTTCCTTACTCTTTCATATATTGATCAATTTCAAAATCAATTTCTAGTAATTCTGGGTGTTCGTCAATATATTTTGTAAATTCATTTCTATAAACAAATAGCTTTAAATTAAAATCTTCTAAATCATCATAACATTGATTATGTCCACGTTGATAATCATCTAATTCTATTAATATATTTTCTGTTTCAATCAATAATCTCAATATATGAGATACTCTTGTATCTAAAGTCATCCAATCTCTTAATCGAATATCTGTTGGAATGTATGGTTTCATGTTATCTTTCTCCATAATAGCCTCCTTATTAAATTTAAAAATATAATAACAAAAATCAAGCTATCTTTGTTACATTACATCATTTTTTACAAGGATACACCATTTTCCAATGGGAGTACTCATAAAGGTTTCCAGTTCATCTTGTGACTTTGGTTGTCTCTTTTTATATAATGGATCACAGATAATAAATTTATCGAAATCATACCCACATATTAAAATGGCGTGTAATGCTTTCCCTATCATTCCTGCTAAAATAATTAGGTATCCATTTTGTAATTGTTCTTGTATGAATGATATAGTCATATCAACTCCAGTTTTTACTTCTCCACCTGTTTCTATAATTCCTTTTAAATAATTTTGATATTCTTGCATTGTATTTTGAAACACAGAGTCTGGTAAAAATTGTGCTTGATTTGTAAAATATTCTTTTTCGGAATGTATTAATTGTACATTTAGATGATTTTTAGAAAGATGATAAGCAATCGCTGAGAAAGGAGTTCCATCCATATATCTTGAATGATATCTTTTTTCATAGTCTTTCTCATAAAAATAGTTTGCTTTCAAAATGATTTTATAATATTCTAAAACCATTAACATACATGCGATAGCACAGTTATTTCTATGTTGTTTATATGGAATAATATGATACTCTAACATATTTATATTTCCTTTCTAATTACAGAAAAAATCATCTTGATGATGATTTTTAGTGAACACTCCATGTATCAATAACATCACAGTTACTACTAGATGGTTCAGGATTTGGCATTTCCATACGAATGATCATTGGAACACGGAAAGCTTTACCAAAGGCAACACAAGTACCTGGTTGTAAGCTTTTTTGTTTTTCAACAATTTCAGCACTAATATTTGGTAACATCTTTTTAATATAATCCAAATCACGTGGGTGATTCATTTTAAAGATAATAAAGTTTGTACATTGTGAGATAACCGTTTCTGATATTTCTACTGGTCTTTGACTGATTAAATTAAAAATTAATCCATATTTACGTCCTTCTTTAGCAACACGTTCAAAGATATTATATCCAATAAGATCTTTATCAGAATCATTTTGTACATAACGGTGTGCTTCTTCTAAGAATACATGGAATGGTAATGATGCACGCTTTGGTAAGTTCTTTGTAAAATCAAATAACATTTTTGTATAGATTTTTGTAATAACTTTTGCAAACCAATCATCAATATCTTCCATATTGAAGTTAATAATTTGTGCTTTATGATTACCTACTGCTACTAAAGAAGCAATGTATTCATTCATGGTAATAAATCTTGGATAAGATAAGAATTTTGCATTCTCACTAATTACAATTGCATGTAATTTTACTTTTAATGTAACTGCGTCACTATATGTCTGATCGTTGTTTAATAATCCTTCACTGATTAATGTAAAGTTTAATGCTTTCTCTACATCTTCTAAAGTAAAGTAGCTCAATCTTGATGTTTCATATTTATCTAATTCTTCATCGATAAAATCAGAGATATATTTTGTAACTAAAACACTTTCTACAAATGAACCTTGCGAATCGATAATAAAACACTCTCTAAATTTTCTCGTATAACCAATTCCTTGCACTGGTGCTTCTAAGTTAAATTGTGGTGTTGAACAAGTTTCTAGAATGGTAAAGATATCATTTCTTTTACTTGTTGCGGTTTGATTTGTATAAAGAATTGTCATAATTGCTTTGGCAATTAAATGGTTTTTATATTTTAATGCTTGTTCGTCATCTTCTGAAAAAATACGTGTTAGTTTTAGCATTCTTTCAATAATTGGAATCTGTGAATGATTTGTAGCACGAAGTAATAATGCCCAGTCATCGACATCTAATAACCAAAGTGGAATACGAAGTAATTCTCCATCTGTTTGACGTTCATTGGTTGTATAAAATTTAAAGAAATAATTTGGATTTACTTGATTTAAGTTAGAAAATGCATTGTGATATTCTCCATATGCATCGAAAATAAAGAAATTAGCACGATATGGTTGTAATAGATCATTTTCAAATACATTTTGTAAAATACGAGCCACACCACATGATTTACCACTACCTGTATTACCGAAAATAGCAAGGTGATTGCTGAATAAATCATTAATATCAACATAAATTGGTTGATCATCATAAAGTGGTGAGTAACCGATTAAGAATTTACCTGGTGCTGGAACTCCAACAATCATTTTTACTTCATCTGGTGTAATGACACGAATGGTCGCTGTTAATTTTGGTTTACGCAGAACACCACCGACAAACTTTCCATTTACAATTTCTCCTAAAAAGTTTACTTTGACACTATCTTTTGTAATGTCCTCTACTTCGCCTAGTATTTTTTTATCTTCATCTTCAAACATCACATGCATGTTCATGATATTGCCTTGAAGAGGAACTCCTTCTTTTAATTTTACTTCTGCAGTATTATTATTAATATAACTAATATGATCAAACACTGTATCACCCTTCCCCTTTATATT
>ULRO01086783.1_pt1 | contig 11528 bp, 11 predicted proteins | sample 1955421 | NCBI WGS metagenome assembly ULRO01 (sample SAMEA4835682, study PRJEB28245) | human gut metagenome | biome: gut microbiome; material: fecal sample | place: Denmark | collected 2008 | reverse complement strand
ACAACATCCCCAATATTACATATCATTAAAACTATCAATAGAAAAGAATTGGGATAGAATAAAAAATAAAATTATTTTTTTACAGTTAACAATATTTCTGCTAATTTACCGCCACGTCTGTTTTTAAAACGGATTTCTTTAACTGCAGGCTCTTTTGGTTTAAAGTCCTCTTTTTGATAACCGTACAAAAATTTCATAAATTCTTTACTATACATATTACACACCTGCCCGATTTAAAACTTCACACATATATAATAAAACATATTATACACAAATATTGCCAATTGTACATAAATTGTTACAAATTTAGCAGTTATAAATATTACCCTGTAGAATAAGTAGTTTTACTAATGTTTTCAAGTATCTGTAAAGTACATAATTTGGTATAAGTTTGTTTTTTAAATAAAACTTTTGTTTATTTTAAACAAAACTCACACTTAACAAGGAGGTAAAAATGTCAATTAAAAAACTAACTGTGGCAGCTGCGATTGCCGTTGGAATAGCAACGTGTTCCTTGACTTCTGCGATGGCAGCTTGCCCGTGCAACACCAAAGCACCTGAAGAGGCACTACCAGTAGTAACAGGCCCGGCTTGTCCTGTTGAAGCACCGCAAACCTGCACAAAATGTAAAAAATCAAAAACAGACTGCGAATGCAAACAGAAAACACCATGTCCAGTAAAACAAGATCCATGCGATTGTCAGCAAAAAAAAGATGACTGCGGTTGTCCTGACGAAATCAGCTGCGACAAACCGGCAGTTCCGTCCTGTGCATTATGCCCGCAAACAGGAAAACCTGATAAAGCAGAAATGAAACAAGTTTACGGCTATCCTCAAGCTATTTACGGAACAAACAACTATGTTGGTGAACCTGCAAATTCAATTTTCTCAACTGAAAGAGCAGCCAAAGGTTGTCCTGCCAGCAGAATGTCTTCAAACATAAGCGGAGCAACAGTTGCCACTGACGGTCAAATGACAGGCGCAGCAACTCAAATGCCATGCTTGAATGAATGTCCTAATAAATATAACGGCATTTCTATTGATAGAAATGAATGTAAAATGGATGGCAATGCATGTCCAATAGATATTCAATCTGCAAATTCAATAAATGCGGTTAAGAAAACATTAATTCCGTATGAAATTCCTCAACAAATTCAAAATATAACAGGCGCTGCAGCACCATTCGGCGGATGCCAATTCCCTGACGTTCCAAACAGTCACTGGGCTTCTTGCGACATTGATAAACTTGCAATAAATGACGTTGTTGTAGGTTACCCTGATGGATATTTTAAACCAAATAAAAATATTTCACGTGCAGAATTCGCAACAATGCTTGTTAAAGGATTTAACTTAAATTGTGATTTGGATACACAGGTATTATTTTCAGACGTACCTAGAAGCAACTGGGCTAACGCTGCAATTGCAAAAGCTGTTGACGAAGACTTGTTAAAAGGTTATCCGAATAAAACATTCAGACCGCAAGCTCCCGTAACACGTGTTGAAGCACTGACTTCAATTGCAAAAGGTATGACCTGCGATATAGATAAATGTAAGGCTGATGAAATCCTTAGCAGATATGCTGATGGGAACAAAATCCCTGAATGGGCAAGAATTCCTGTAGCAAAATCATTAGATAGCGGTGCTCTGAAAGATTCACCAAATCCTAACATGATTATGCCAAACAAAGATGCCTCCCGTGCAGATATTGCATCAATGATGCAAACAGTCCGCGTAGCTTTAGGATACGATACAAATCCTAAAACTGCAAATCAAGCTTGTCCAGCTTGTCCTGTAGAGAAAAATGCGTTGATTGAACACGAAGAAATCGTAAAAATTCCTACATTGAAATTATCAATGATAGACCAATTGACAGCTAAATCTTCTCACGTAGGTCAATACTTCAGAGCAAACACTCTTGAAGATATCACAATCAATGGTGTAACATACCCTTGCGGTTCAACAGTTACAGGTCAGGTTGTTGAAGTTATCAGACCTTCAGGCTGTGAAAAAGGTGCATTAAAACTTGCATTCACAGAAATTAAAAACGGTGACTGCAAAACTAAATTACCAAAACAAATTCTACAAGCTCAAGTTAACAAGTCTAAAAACGTTAACCCTGTAGCAAGACTTGTTGAAATGCCATTCACATGGGCAGGCTCTCTGGTTGGTGTTGTTGGTAGAACCGCCGGTGGTATATTGACTAACGTAGGTAACGCAGCAGAAAATATTTCTAATGATGCTGGTTATATGTTAGGTCACGCCTTCCAGGGTCAGTTTGGTGCTGCAGCAAGAAGCTTAGGCGACGGTCTATTTGAAACAGTTAAAGCTCCAATTGACGTAACCAGAACAGCTCTATCAGGTACTATGGGCTTATTCCAAACTACAGGTGATGAATTTGCTTACCTTGTTGATCCTCGCGGATATAAAATATCTGCTGTAAATCCAAGAGAACACGTTACTATCGCTTTTGGTTGTAATGAATAGGAGAAAAGTTTCTTCTCAATAAACAACGTAAAAATCATAGTTGATTTCATCACCAAATAGAGGACCTCGTGCAAATATTGCACGAGGCCCTCTTTCTTTATTGAATATCAATATTAACGCAAATATCTGAAATACAGATAGAATGAACTTAATACCAATGAAATTAGAGTCACCAGAGAACCGTATTTCATAAATCTGAAAAACGAAATCTTATGTCCCTTGGATGCCGCAGTTTCACTAACTAACACGTTTGCTGCCGCACCAATAATGGTTAAGTTACCTCCAAGACAAGCTCCCAAAGATAAAGCCCACCATAAAGCATGAGTATGTCCTGTAATGGCATGTGGATTTGCAGGATTAACAAGTTCAGAAATCAATGGAGCCATAGTTGCTGTATATGGAATATTATCAATTATACCTGATAATATACCGGATGCCCAAAGTATAATCATTGTTGCAGCTTCAAGACTACCATTTGTTAAAACAATCAACTGGTCTGCAAGGAATTTGATACCACCGTTTGCTTCAAACCCGCCGATAATAATAAATAAACCAATAAAGAAGAATATTGTTAACCATTCAACATCTCTATAAATTTCTTTTGGTTTTTCAAAAAGAAGCAAGAAAGAAGCACCTGCAACCGCGAATACAAATGCTGAAATATGTGTAATATCATGGGTTACAAACCCTAAAATAACTAATCCAAGAGTTATGACAGAACGAATCATTAGATTTTTATCTGTAATAGTTTTAGAATTGTCAAGATTTGCAATATGAGCCATTTTTTCCGGAGTAGCTTTTAAACCCTTTCTAAATAAGAATACAAGAGTTGAAACCGAAATCAAGAATATAATAAATACTATTGGAGAAAGCTCTACAACAAAGTCCATAAAGCTTAAACCTGCTCTTGTACCGATAATAATATTTGGAGGATCTCCAATCAAAGTAGCTGTACCTCCAATATTAGATGCCAAAACTTCTGTAATTAAAAATGGAACAGGATCTGTTTCAAACTCTTTTGCAATTACAAAAGTAATAGGCATCATAAGTACAACAGTTGTAACGTTATCCAAAAATGCAGATGCGATAGCTGTAAATGCAGCCAATGCAAATAAAACAGTTTTAGGATGACCTTTAGTCGCTTTTAATAAGTTAAGCGCCATCCATTTAAATACGCCGCTTCGGCTTGCAATATTTACAATAATCATCATGCCGATAAGTAAAAATATTACTTCAAAATCAACGTATTCAAAAACACCTTTGACGTTATCTTCAAGACTAAGAGATAACGGAATTAACCCTAGTAACATTGTAAGAGATGCTCCAACCAATGCCACTACAGATTTTTGAATTTTTTCGCTGGCAATGAATATGTATGCAATCAAAAGAATTGCACCTGAAATTATCATCCCATGCGAGTGAATAAAATCTAACATTTTAATATCTCCCTTATTATATCAATGCTAATTATAACATAAACAAACCAGCAGATATTAAAAATTTGAGTAATTAGAATTTATGTTTTACCAGTGCATAAATATCATTAAACACAACCAGTACCATAAATATAATTAGCAACAAGAAGAAAAATGAACTTACCTTGTTTATAGTTTCTTCATCAACAGGCTTTCCTCTCAATTGTTCAATTAATAAGAACATAAAGTGTCCACCGTCAAGAGCCGGTATAGGCAAGAAATTCACAAGAGCTAAATCCAATGATATCATCGCTGTTAATAGAAGTCCTGAGAAAAATCCGCTATTTTGAATAACATCTCCACCTATTTTTGTAATAACAACAATCCCATGAAGATCTTTTACCGGAATTTTACCCGTAAACAATTGCCACAAACCATAGACAAGAATATATGTTTGTTCCCACATATATTTAAAACTTCCAGAAATTGCAGCTATCGGATTTTTGGTAGGCACAAGTACCTGCCTTGCTTCTACAGCAACACCAATCATTCCTTTGCTATTCGGATAAATAGTCTTCAATTGAATTTGCTTTCCATTTCTTAATACAGTCAAATCCAATGGTCTTAAATTATCAGATAAGGCATATGCTAAATCATTTAAGGTTGTTTTTCCATTCGCAACATATGTATTTTTACCTTTTATAGAATCTCTTAACTTCTTCTGATTCTCAGCTAACAAAACTTGAGTATCTTTATACAATTTATAACCTTTTAAGGTTTCATCATCTATTTTTAAAGCAGGTTCAGATTTAATATCTGGTAAAGCAACTACAGTTAAATTTTTAATAGCCTCATTTTCTTTTATTTTTGGATTAAGTTTTTTCAAATTTTCTAAATTTGACTGAACAAACTCAGAATCAACTTTACCATCATAAGGTTTGCTATTCTGTGCATATAAAGTAAGAGCATAGCTTGAATTTATGTTCGAACCGTTTATTTTTACAACTCTATCGCCGTTTTGCAATCCACTTTGCCATACAGACTCACCTTTTGCAGCTGCAATTTTATTAATATAAACATCATATTGCCCTGACGGTAATTTTCCCCAAACAACAGCTGTAATAAATACTAATAAAAATGCGGTAATAATATTTGCAATAACACCTGCTGAAATTACAACCATTCTCTGCCACACAGGCTTATTAATAAACCTATCTTCTGAATCTGCAGGTAAATCCGAATCTTTCTCATCGTCAGGAAAAGATACATAACCTCCAAGCAAAAATGCATGAACAAGAACTTCTACATCACCAATTTTCTTACTCCACAAAGTCGGTCCAATCGGAAGTCCAAAACCAAACTTGGATACTTTAATTTTGAAAGCTCTGGCAGCAAAAAAGTGTCCGGCTTCATGAACCAAAACTAAAAAACTCAGTAACAAAATCATTATTATAATTGACATAAAAATCCTCTACCTATCTGTATCTAATAAAAGTTTCAATATTACAATTTAAGTTTACTTAAACTGCTTCAAAAATCTTACATCGTTATTAAAGAACAGTCTTATATCATCAATTGCATATTTTAACATAGAAAGTCTTTCAACCCCCATCCCAAAAGCAAAACCTGAATAAACTTCCGGATCAATACCCACTCCGCGTAATACATTAGGGTCAACCATGCCGGCACCTAGTATCTCTAACCAGCCTGTTCCGGAACAAGTTCTACAGCCTTTACCTTCACACATGATGCACTGAACATCTATCTCTGCTGACGGTTCAGTAAACGGGAAGAAACTGCTTCTGAATCTTGTAGGACGACTTTCACCAAAATATATTCTAATAAATTCGTTTAACACCCCTTTCAAATCACCAAATGTAATATTTTTATCAACATATAACCCTTCAATCTGGTGGAAGAAATTATTTTTACGTGAATTTATATTTTCATTTCTGTAAACTCTACCTGGTGCAATAATTCTAATTGGAGGGTTTTTACCTTCCATAGCATGAATTTGAGCACCTGAAGTTTGGCTTCTTAACACAACATTTTTTGCAACATTTGTATAGAAAGTATCTTGCATATCACGTGCAGGATGATCTTTTGGCACATTCAACATATCAAAATTATAGTATTCAGTCTCAACTTCCGGAGCAAATTCATCAGGAACAACCGAAAAACCTAAACTCTGAAAAATTGAACAAATTTCATTTGTTGTTGAAGTCAAAGGATGAACATGACCTCTTGGTATGTATTGCCCTGGTAATGTAACATCTATTTTTTCTTTTTGAAGTTTTTCATTCAATTCTTTTTCATAGAATAGTTGAAATTTCTCTTTTATAGACGACTCTAATTTTTGAGTAATCTCATTAGCCAGAGAGCCAATTATTTTTTTATCTTCTACAGAAAGGTCTTTTAACCCTTTTTTTATTTCGTTAAATTCACCTTTTCGGCTCAAATACTTAAATTTAATATCTTCTAAATCTTTAACGGTAGCGGCCTTTTCTATATCTGCGGCAGCATCTGAATAAATTTTTTCTAATTGATTTTTCATAATTTCACCTATTTATGAGATTCTTCGAATATTACAGGTCATTCTGAGTAAAGCAAAGAATCTCATAACTTATAGTCTCAGAATGACAATAAAACATTATATATTTAAAATTTCGTTATATTTCTTTTCATAACCTATTGTAGTTTTTGCACCATGTCCCGGATAAACTTCTGTACTTTCCGGCAGAGAGAATAAAACATCTTTTATACTATTTACAAGTTTATTAAAATTTCCACCCGGTAAATCACACCTTCCGACAGAATTTTTAAACAAAGTGTCACCTGAAAATAACTTATTCTCCACTAAATAACTCATTCCGCCTTCTGTATGCCCCGGAGTAGCAATCGCTTTAATTTTAGTATCTCCAATAAAAAATTCATCTCCGTCTTTTACATATTTATTTATACAACTTATATTTACAGGTTCCATCCCGGAATAAAACTGCATCATTTGACCTGCAGCCTCAATTTGCATAATATCATCTTTTGAAACATATGTATCAGTTCCAAAAAATTTTTTAAAACCTTCTGCACCTAACAAATGATCATAATGGCCATGAGTTAAGAGAATATATTTAAGATTAACACCAAGATTTTTAATTTCTTCTAAAACCTCAGGTCTTGAATCTGAACAGTCTATTAGCACCGCTTCTTTTGAATTTTCATCAATAAGAAGATAATTATTAGCGTCTATTGGGCCTTCAACAAAAACTTTTATAATCATTACACATTGCCCCGTACCAATTCAAATATATTTTTACACATTGAAAATAATTCTTTTGCATCTTTTAATGCTACCATATTAGGTCCATCACAAAGAGCTTTATCGGGTTCCGGATGAACCTCAAAAAACAAAACATTTGCTCCAACTGCCATTGCAGCTTTTGCAAGAACAGGTACAAATCTTCGGTCACCGCCTGAACAAGTACCATTAGCTCCAGGTAACTGAACACTATGAGTAGCGTCAAATACAACAGGATACCCGAATGATTGCATAATTGGAATTCCTCGAAAATCAACAACTAAATTGTTATAACCAAAAGAAGTTCCTCTATCGGTTAACAAGATATTATGATTTCCAGAATCCTCAACTTTTTTAATCAAACTTTTCATTTGTTCCGGTGCCAAAAACTGCCCCTTTTTAATATTTACAATTTTACCTGTTTTTGCAGCTGCAACAAGCAAATCCGTCTGCCTGCATAAGAATGCAGGAATCTGGATAATATCAGCAACTTCCCCAACAACTGGAGCTTGATCAGGAGTATGTATATCTGTTACTATCGGTAAATCATACTTTTCTTTAATAGTCTTGAGCATTTCAAGCCCTTTTTCCAATCCAGGACCCCGAAATGACGTAATTGACGAACGATTTGCTTTGTCAAAAGAAGATTTGAATACAAAATTTATGTCCAATTCTTCGGTAATTTTTTTCAAACCTTCAGCGGTTTGTTCCAAAATTTCTATGTTTTCAATAGCACAAGGACCGGCAAGGATAGTTAATTTATCTCCCCCGATCTCAAAATCCCTTAGTTTAATTCTTTTTGTATTTTCCATACAAAAATTATATGAAAAATAAATTAAAAATACAAGGTTAAATCAATTCAACTATATGCAAATTTCCACAAAATTTATGAAACATTTTAAGTGATTCTGAACCAAGTTCTGGATGACAATCGTATTTCACATTTATTCTCGCCTCAAAACGTACAGGGTAAATTCATCAACACTTAGCTTTGCAAAGTTTTAAGAATAACAATTTTAATCGTACAGAATAAAAATTATGCAAGTCTAAAATAAAGAAATCCAATATTTTTTAAATCATTCAACAATAACTCTTGCCGGAAAATTACTTTTCAACAAATTATTTGCAGCCTGTTGAGCTTTTTCTCGAGACGTATAAGCTCCAACCTGTAATGTATAATATCCGCCAAGATTTTTCACAATTGGTGTGACTCCTACTCCTGCATCCTGAATTATAGTTTTTGCAACTTCAGCTTGTTTTTCTGTTGCATAATATCCAACAACGACTTTAGCATTTACAATTTGAGCAGGCTGTGCCGGCATTGGAGCTTTCTCATTTGATTTTATGGTCTCATTTTTTTCTACCTGAGGGGAGCGTTGTTCCATCTGCTGCTGAACATGCTTTGTATCATCTTTAACCTGCTGTTCCAGCTTTTGAGAATTCATTAAATCCGCCATTTCTACTTCCATTTGACCAACAGTCTTTTTATTATGATTTGGAAGGACAACTTTTTCATCCAACTCCGGAGAAAACATCTCTTCGTCGCCTTCTTTTTTTCCAGAATCCTCCATTTGTATTCGTTTCAAACGCTCATCAATTACCGACTGAACAACCTCTTCTTCATCAACAGCCACAGCAACCTCATTGCCATCAGATATTTCAACATCAACATTTGGGGATAATATTTTTGCAAAACCAAGTAATATCAAAACACCAATTATAAATACTGACGCAAACACAATTACATCTTTATTAGGACTTTTCTTCACCTTTTTTTTATACTGGTTATATGAAAAATGAGCAGAAGTCTCATATTTATCAGCATCTTTTAACATTAAACACCTCTAACTTTTGTACTGGCTAATACAATATCCTCAATTTCCGCACTGTAGTTAAGCATAACTTCAGTGGCAAAATCTTTTACATCATTTATACCCAAATCACTTTCTAATCCTGATACAGGAATAGGTGCCCCCTCTGATAATATATTAACACCGGTATGAATCAAAACTGAAGTTAATGATTTTGTAGCAATAGATACGGATAATTTTTTATCATTAACAAATAAATCATCGCCATCACGCTTTACCACAAAACCTCTTTTCTCAAGAGCTTCTTTTATACAACAAATGAGCAACCTCTGCCTAAATACACCTTCGACAAGCTCAACATTAAACTGTTCTGTAATAAAACTAAGCATATATTTACTATAAATTGGCTCATTGTTTATTACATCTTCAATGTCGACCATTTCTGTCAATTTAACTTCGCATTCGCCACAAAAAGCAACAATCGCATCTCCCTGAATTTTGAAATTCTTATAAATCCAGTGAGGAGCAAGCTGAGAGCCTATATATTTTATATCACTATCTATAAATAAAGTTTTCATCTTCTACCCGAATAAAATATTTGTATAATAAGTGTCATTATTTGCTTCCAGAGCATGTTTCAACCTTAAACATGACTCACATATCCCGCAATGCTTTTCCCCGCCCTGGTAGCAACTTCTGGTCAATTCCAGAGGAATACCATGCCTTAAAGCTAACATGACTATATCATTTTTAACATAATTTATCAAGGGTGCAACAACTTTTGGGTGTTTTCTTGTAGAATAAAGGAATTCAGCATTTATTGAATCTATAAATTCCTGCGTATTATCAGGAAAAGTTTGCCCCTCCTCTTTGTTTGCACCTATCAAGATATAATCAAAATCTTCTGAATCCGCAAAACTGCCGGCAATATTCAGAAACAGCCCGTTTCTATTTGGAACCCACACCGATTTTGCGGTATCTTCAGATAGAACAAGACTTTTTCCGGTTGGTATATTATCTTTAGCAACCAACGATGTATGTGTAATATCTTTCAACCAGTCTAACTTTATTATTATATGTTCTAAATTATAGTAGTCACAGATTTTTTTTGAAGTTTGAATTTCTTGTTGTACAGATTTTTGACCATAATCAAATGTTAATGCTAATGAGATATTCAATTCTTCCTTTTTTAAACCCAAACTAACAAGAGAATCCAGTCCGCCTGATAATAATATCAAAGATTTCACTATTATTCTCCCCTTTCACTTTCAGATTCATACTCATCCAAAATTGCAACAGCTTCCATTTTTAAATTATCAGAATAGCTGCTCGAAGCAATAACTTCATCAAGAATTGTTCTATCCGACAAATTATATAAAGCTATTAATGCATTTTTCTTAACTTCTTCATCACTATCGTTGATTAAACAGCTTTTTATAGTGTCAAAAGCTTTTGGATTGTCACTATCCATTAGAGCTTCAATTGCATTAATTCTAACCTGCGCCGATTCATCAGACAACGAATCTTTCAACGCTTTATATACACGTTCATTATCACCAAACCCCATCTTAATTAATGCCTCTATTGCTCTTTCTTTCAAAAAAGTAAACTTGTTTAAAATACCCTGCTTTGTTTCCAGAATACTAACCAGCGGATCAAGAGCTCTTGTATCCCCCAGCAGACCCAGAGCAGAGACTGCTGACTCTCGTAAATATACAGATTTTTCATCCTCATCTTTTACTACTTCAATTAATGGAGCTACAGCAAACCTATCTCCTATTCGTCCCAGAGCATCAGCGCATGCCAGACGCACTTTGTAATGCTCATCTTTATTATTTAAACAGTATAAAAGAGAGGATACAACATCTGTATTTTTTTGATTGGCAATAGCTTTAGCACACATAACCCGTACATTTATAAACTTTTCTTTCTGGATATTGTCCTGACCGGTTCCCTTTTTTAACAGCAAAATATCAACAAGAACCTCAAGACTGGAAGCGTCTCTATATATGTCAACACAATGAATCAAATACATAATAACATCTGGCTCATCTGCATTAGAAAGCAAATAATTATATATTTGTACCAAATCTTTTTGTGTATAAATATTTTTCAAATTATCAATATTTGAGATAACAAAATTCGTATCCGAATACGAAAACAAACCGCAATTTTCCGCTATTAACCTAAAATCAAGATTTGTATTGTTGCTCACCATTAACCTCGCAACTAAAATATATACCAAATAATACATTTTTTCAAGCCAATACCGCTCATAACCAATAACATTTATTAATAGCTCTTAATTGTAACATTTTTGTAACCATGTGTCAAAAATAAATATTCTTTGATTTAAAATAATTGTGTAGCAGTTATTAATTTTATAAATGGTGCAAAATGAATATAGACTCAATTAAGAATTATCCCACTGGAATTTTAATCAAGAATAAGCCTGCGTACGGGCTTGAGAACAAACAGAAGAACAGAAGTGCGGAATTGTGCGACAATAAAAAATTGAATAGAGG
>ULRO01036169.1_pt1 | contig 11606 bp, 8 predicted proteins | sample 1955421 | NCBI WGS metagenome assembly ULRO01 (sample SAMEA4835682, study PRJEB28245) | human gut metagenome | biome: gut microbiome; material: fecal sample | place: Denmark | collected 2008 | reverse complement strand
CTTGAACCCATTTTGACAAATTATATACTTATGCCTGACTGTACATATATCCCGTATTATAAAGAACACCGTCCAGTTCCAGGTAAATATCCCATTCCTGACCTTCCAGCCCGTCAACTGCCGTCCAGCCCTTAACTGTAACATTTGTTCCGTCATCTCCTTCAGAAGGAGTCTGTGTCAGCAGATAAGCTCTCTGGGACTCACCGCTTATCAGGATCATCTTTCCAGCCAGCAGATCTGCTGCTGCGGTCTGGGTCTGGAAGCTTCCGTTCACACTGATCTTGCTTCCATCCAGCAGGAAATTCCAGCCATCTGGCAAAGCCTCTGTAGTACTCACATCAATGCTGCTTTCCTCATAACTTGTCTCTCCAAGAGAACCAAGCACCTCCGGAACTGCGGATGGATCATATTTTCCTTCTGTATAAAGGGGCATGCGGAAAGAACGATAGGTCAGCGCATTATAAGTGTCACCGGAGATCGTCAGTTCAAAGCTCAGCTCTCCATTATCTACCTGATCGATATGTGTGGTCTTGGTCAGTCCCTGTACAAACATATCTTTCGGATAATAATCACTGCGGTTTTCTTCATCGCTATGCAGGTGGGAGCCAGCTGTGATCCACAGATGATCCTGTGTTCCATCCAGGGAAACCACACCGGAAATCCAGTCCGAATACCAGTCGGCGCCTCGCTCTTTACCATACTCAGTTACCTGGGAAACGGTCATGTTCTCTGTATCAATCTGATAAACAACCGCACGGGAATATACGTTATCACCACTTACACGGTTATCGCCATCCACACGTTTTACCTTGGCAGTACCATTGTCAAAAAGAGCAATATCTCCATTATCCAGAATGGAAACATTATGCTGTGCATAGAACCATTCGAAATCTTCTCCCTCCGGAGTAAAGAAGTAAGACTGATCCACACCATCCCAGCCTGTAGGATCTCCAAGGATCCATGCCAGGGATTTGTCCTCTTTATTTACTGCTACAATGGCATCTTTGTGTCTTGCAGAAAGAAGAACCAGATCATTCTCTGCATCATAGGCAAGACCATTATTATGGAACCAGTCAGCTTCCTCACTTCCGTCTGAATCCATAGAAGCAGACTGTCCATCTTCCTGGCTGATGAGATCTTTCATGTCAAGCTCCCATACAACAGCACCGGTCTCACGGTCAATTTCTACCACGTAGTCCTCAACTGTGCTTAAGTCCGGGCTGTCAGAAGCCACCAGGAGATTGCCATCCGGAAGCTCCACGAAATCGTGATGCTGGCCACCAGGAATCATGTATTCACGGTAAATTTTTCCCAGAAGGTCGACTTCGATCATTCCTTCTTTATAATAGCTGCTCTTCAGCACATAGGATGCAGGCATGAGAAGATGCCCGTTCTCCAGCTGGTGAACTCCGAGAGTTCCGCCAATATTGGTAAAGAATCTGATATCTCCGGCCGCATCTACTCCATACAGGGTTCCCATAGTGGAGCAGACAAAAGTCAGGTTCGAATAATCGTAACTTGCCTCGCTTTTCATCTCTGTCTGGATTGTACCGTAATCAACACCTATATCTTCTGTGGTTACTTCAAAGGTAGCAGAAGTCCCATCATCCAGAGTGATTACAACCTCTGTGGTATCATTGTTGTAAAGACCATAAATCGGGACGATATGCTCCGTTGCCTCCTCAAAAGTCCCCGTCACATCGTTCTCTGCGGATTTCCCTTTCACAGTAACAGTTCCGCCGCAGGCTTTCTCTGTGGAAAAAACGGCAACTGCACTTAAAGGGGACATTCCATATGGATTGACTACAATCAGGGCCTCATCAAGACTGTAGCCGTTTGACGCCTCTTGAAGGAGCGCTTCGTCAACAGCAGTCTGCTGTGCAAACCGGTCTGTTACTTCCAGGGCTGTCGCCTGGGACTGGGTATCTGCTGTTTCTGCTGCCTCGGAATCTGCATTCTCTGCATCCTCGACAGTTTCTGTTTCCGGCTCATCTGTTTCTGTCTCTGCTGTAGTTTCTTCCTCTGCTGTAATTTCTGTTTCTGCTGCAACTGTAGTAATAGAACCCACTGTCATTGTCATCATTACAAGTATTGCAGCCAGTTCCCGATATCTTTTATTCTTCATGCCAGCCTCCTGTACAATTTTATGATTTCTCAAACACGATCTAATACAAAATCCGCATTTTCATACCACCGTCATGGCAGCTGACGGATTGTCTGCATTTTTTATCATCCTTATAATGCGCAGTGATATTCCTCTGCCTCAAATGGATAGCTAAGCTCCAGACCTTCTGCATTCTCGTCAATCTCAAATGCGATCCAGCCCTCGTTGGAACCGAAATTCAAAGTGGTTCCTGCCATACGTGTCATACCAAGCTCTGAAATGAATTCATCATCCATTCTGCTATATTCATTTCCTTCACTGTCAGTCAGCTTCAGATTCGCCCAGTCCAAAGTCTCCTTGCTGCCGTCTTTCTCGATCTTCAGCTTAATCATACAGAAAGTCTTGCCTGCGTCAGCTTCTTTCTTGTAGTCGCTTGTCTCCACACCTGTATAGCCAAGTTCTACGCTTACATTCTCAAGAGAGGAATTGATCTCCACATCTTCTACTGTAATATTCCATCCTGCTGCAGAAACAACCTCGCCGTATGCATCACTGTTTGCAGTCTGGGCTGCTGTACCAGCAGAACTTCCTGCTGCTTCTGTCTCCTTGCTGTCGGCCACCTCTGCACTGTCTGCTTCTGTTGAATCACTACTTGCAGAATCCTCACCTGTACTCTCTGCTTCTGCAGCTGTGTCATCTGCCTCTGCACTGTCTTCTTCAGCGGAATCAGTACTTGCAGAATCTTCACTTGTATCTTCTGCTTCCGTGCTGTCAGGCTCTTCCTTGGCATCAGCATTGTCTGCGGCAGCTTCTGTCTTGGTATTCTCTTCCGTCTTTGTATCATTTGTGCCACCACAACCAGCCATTAAACCAGCCACCAGAACGGCTCCCATTACCTGTAATAAAACTTTTTTCTTCATTTTTTTACTCCCTTTATTTTTCTGGTATAACTTCATTTACCTGGAGCATGTTTGAAATAAATATTCTGCCAAATGTGCCGGAATCATTTTTCAAACACGCTCTGGTCGTGTTATCAACTATTATAGCATAGTTCCGCAATAAAACAGAAACACTTTCTTAATATTGCCTGTAAAAATTTAAAGTTTTACTGTTTCCACCATTCACAGCAACACGCTTCGCAGAATGTTACCAGTGAACAGCAGCATTAAATCACTTAATTTTTATATTTTGTTCCAAATCATAAAATTCGTTCTGATATACAACATAAATCTCATAATCATCCGCTTCCATTCCCTGCAGCGGTACCGGAATGTTCTCATAGAACTGCAGGTAAGATTTCGTATGAAGACGGATGTCTGTAGTGTCATACACATAAGTATTTTTCTTTCCATGAAAAATAATCTGGGAAATCTGGTGATCATAAGCGCCTGCATAAAGCACCTGTCCGGTAAGATGCAATGTAATCTCGCCGTCATCCAGTACCTGTTCCGGCTTCTTCTGCCAGAAGAACCAGGTCGCTTTTACAGGCTGATATAATTCTCCCATAATATAGTTGTCTTTTATTTCCATGGCTGCTGCCAGATCATTCCAGTCAATTTTCATCTCTGATGCGCGGTAATAATAGCTTTTGATGCTGAACTGATTGATCAGCTCTTCTGTATCATAGTCAAACTCATAGGTCATTCCTCTTCTTTTATCTTCAGAATCCTTCACATGACCGCACATACCAAAAATATGATTACTGTCAGCATCGTAAATAGCAGAAGAAGTGATGGTAGACCATACAGTAGGAATCTTTTTAATCTGTTTTACTGTCTTTTCTGCTTCATTTACAGCATAAACCAACAGATAAGATTCTTTTTCACCATCAAAGTATTTCAACACGTCAGACTTTCGTACTTTTACATAATGATTATCAAACATACTGACTTCTACCGTCTGGTCATCTCCATCCAGATCTGTTTCCAGCTGGTAGGCAGTATGCTGCTGGAACTGATAAACAAAATCCCCTTCCGGCTGAAGCACATATTTCTCATATTCTGTGCCTTCCCAGAATCTCGGATCGCAGAGTATCCACTGGATTTCCTTTGTCGTCCAGTTCAATTTGACTACAGATTCCAGATTTCGCGGACTGATCACAATGGTATCTGTCTCCGGCTGATAAGACACAGTGTTTAAATGGGTCCAGTCAACTCGGTCCTCATATTTCCCTCCAAAAATATCTTCCATTATCAGTTCATTTACAACTTCTCCGGTCTGTCTGTCAATTTCCTGGATTTTGTCCTCAATGTGACCTTCCAGAGAACTGGTCAGGACAAGAAGATTTCCGTCCGGCTCTTTTTCGATCACTTCATGGTGGTTTCCACCCGCCACATAGTACATGGTGTAGGCGCGTCCCAGATAATCCATCTCATAGAGATTGGTTGTCTGCGGTTTGTCCTGGGATGGCATGAAGGCTTCATTGGAAGCAACTATCATCCTGTTATTTGACAGCATGTAAATTCCAGAAGTAAATTCTCCGCTCATGTACCAACGGATATCTCCCATACAGTCATAAGCAAATGGGAAGGTTGTCCGCTGTCCATATACCATAGTCAGTTCAAATGCAGATTCACCGCTTGTTTTCACCGGTTTCACAGCATCATCCAGTTTATCCGGAAGTTCATCCGTTGTAATAGTGATTTCCTGGGAATCTGTAACCTTGCCTGATTTATCCAGAAGCTCCAGAACAACCGTGTTTTCCATTGCCGGGTAAAGACCGATCACCGGGATTCTGTGTGAAACAGCAGCTTCCACTTCTCCACTGATATCTGCGGCTTCCGTTTTTCCCTTGACCGTAAAACGCACCGCACACTCTTCTTTTGTGTCGAAAATAATCACCGCTGTCAATGGAGAAACCTGATAAGGATTCTGGATCACCATAGGCTCCTCCCAGCTGTATCCATTCTCCAGCTCGGCCTGCAGCTGCTGGTCGATTTCATAAGAGGATGCTATACGTGTGGTTTCTTTTGGAATATCTGTTTCGATCTCATTTGCAGAATCGTCCTTCTCAGTTATGTAAACCGGATTTTCCAGATTCATGGAAGCATTCAATTCCTGATCATAATATCCATATTTTTTCATTCTTTTTTCCTGGACAGAATACGGAATCTCCTGACCAGTAAGCTTCATATATGTATTATAGATTCCACGGCGCTTTTTCCAGCATAGAGCGGCAAATAACGCCAGTAAAATTAAAAATATAACTAATACTGTAATTTTTGTTTTCTTATTCCACTTTCTCATTTTCCCAAATCCCTGATTTCTGGAAGCTGAAGCCAGAACAGTACTCCGTTCTCCATATTTTGGACTCCGCAGCTTCCTTTATGTTTATTCACGATCTTTCGGACCACAAAAAGTCCAAGACCGATGTTACGTACTTCATTCTCAGATGTGACCGGTTTCTTCTTCTGGGAGGTTGTGTAAAAGCTGTCCCAGATATGCTCCATCTGCTCTTCTTTAATCCGCTCTCCATCATTGTAGACTTCCATGCGTATCTGCTTTTTCTCTTTCTTCAGAGTGATCCGGATCCGCTTTCCCTGCTCTGTGTGCTGAAACGCATTCATCAGATAATTGTTTACTGCTCTTTCCAGATACATGCGGTTTCCGTATGCGAAACAGTTCTTTTCGATTTCCTGTTCCACTTTGATCTCGTTTTTGCGGAACATAGCATCATATCGAAGAAGCAGATATTCTATCATTTCTGATACATTTACACGGCTCATTTCCATAGAACTCATCTGATTGTCCAACATGGAAAAATCAAGGAGTTCTCCTACCATTCTGGACATTTTGTCCAGCTCCTCGTGAATGGAAGAATAATAGTAGGAACGATCAATCTTATCTCCTGCGATTTCCAGCATTTCCACCTGGCTGGACACTACTGCAAGAGGTGTTTTTAATTCATGGGAAATATTCGCCACAAATTCTCTCTGGCTTTCCAGAAGCTGATAGTCAGACTGCTTTGCTTTTTTCTCGGTACTTGCTTTACTCATTTTTTCTAGGAAATAGCTTAATCCCACCATCAGAAGCAAAACAACCGCCAGATATAATCTGGTTCCCTCAATCACTTCCAGAACTGACTGAACATCTTTCCGCAGGTATACATAGAATGTATGTCCATCCTGTATAATCTTCCCACGAAACATCAGAATATGCCGGGATTCCATGCGACGCTGTTCCAGAGTTCCTTCTTCTGTGTACTGGGCAATTTTGTTTTCTATGTACTTACGGGCATACGTGGTCTTCAGAGATGATCTGGACGTATAAATCTGCTCATAATTTTCATTCGCAATTACAGTCTCAAATTTTTCTTTCTGATAATCACCAAGTGTTTCTTCGTCGTCCTCGCTAAGTTCCTCAAGATCCATGTCATGGATATCTTCATACAGCTGACGCATGATTCTGGCCTTTGATGAAGTATATATGGGATAACAGCACACACTATACAGAATGACTGCCAGTGCAAAAGCAATAATCTGAATCCACAGTGCTTTCCCATTTCTCCAGAAATCTTTTTTAATTTTCATGGATGTCCTCCCCGAAGATGTAGCCAACGCCGTAAACAGTCCGGATATAATTGCAGCCTTCTCCCATTTTTTTCCGCAGCTGCTTCACCAGAGTGTCAATGGTCCGCACATCACCTGTGTAATCGTATTCCCACACCGCATTCAGTATGGTATCTCTGGGCAGAACAATTCCCGGATGCTCCATGAAATAAACCATCAGATCAAATTCCTTCCTGGTGGTGGGGATATGCTGCTCTTTGTAAAATAAAAGCTGTGCATTTACATCTGCCTGCAGATCGTTGTATTCCACCATAGTCCGCAGCTTCCCGGCACGCTTCAGCACCGCCTCAATGTGCATTTTCACAAGTGCCAGAGTAAAGGGCTTGGTGATATAATCGTCTGCACCTTTCTCAAATCCGCTCATCTGATCTGCCACGGCCGACCTTGCAGACAAAATAATAACCGGAACCTCCGATATTTTCCTGATCTCTTTCAATACGGTATATCCGGAAATATCCGGCAGCATAAGATCCAGAAGGATCAGATCCACCTTCTGCTTATTCTGGCAAAAATATTCCAGGGCTTTGTTCCCGGTCAGTGCTGTCTCTACTTCATAGTTCTGAATCCTCAGAAAGTCAGAAATCGTCTGTGCTAATTTCGGTTCATCCTCTACAACAAGAATCTCTATTTTTTTCACGGCTCTTTCCTCTCTCTTAAAGCCTGTCGCTAGAACGTGTCTGAAAAAGGCTTTCTGTATTTCAAACAGGCTTCAATGCTCTGTAAATCGTTGCGGTTTCCTATCAGACAGAAGCCACAATTTACTTTAATATAGTATCATGTGATTTTGATGGAAATATGAGAAAATAAGTTTTCTTTCGGCGCAGAAAAAACGAAAATGCCACAAAATCACCATTTCCTGTGACTTTGCGGCATTTTTTCTTAAGCAACCACTTCCAGATTCTGTTTTCTCATTACTCCCTAAAGGACTTCTATCTGGCAGGCTTTCATCGCTTCCAGCGCCCGCTCATGGCTCTCCGGCGTCACTCCGGCGCAGCAAAGAGAATCTACCATGATCGGTACCTCCGGCAAAAATGCTTTCAGCAGCATGGCATTGGAAATCACACAGATATCTGTGCAAAGCCCTACCAGTGTAATGCTGTCAATGGTCTCTGATTTATTAAATTCTTTCAGAACTTTTCCCAGGGTTTCGCTGCCAAAGGTTGGCTTGTCAATGGGTCCGGACTCCAGAAGCTCTGCGATCTCCTCCCGGATCTCCCAGCCGTATGTGCCGCGGATGCAGTGCTCTACAGGAAGCATTCTGCCCTCCTGGGTCTGCAGATAATCCCCGCCGTGAGTATCCCTGGTCGCCAGCACAAGACCATTGAAATTCTTCACTCTGTCCACCACATTAGGCACAATCGCTTCCGCCTCCGATGTTCCAAGCGCTCCGTCAATAAAATCATTCTGCATATCAATCACAACTAAAATATCCATATTTTCCCCCGTACTTCATATGTTTTCTGACACAATTTTTCTCAACTCAGCCCAAACGCCACATATTTTTGTAAAGCTTATTTAGATTAACTATACCACTTTATTAGAATTTCGTATACCGAAACGGTCAGATTTGTGAAAGATTTTAAAAAATACCTTCCATATAAATTTTCCAACCATTATGAATAATAATGTTTTGATGAATCTCTTCGCATATAGTATAATACAATTAACAACCACAAAAATTTAACACCACTCACATACAAGGAGAATTACCATGACCAAGGAGAAATCCCCTGCCCGCCAGGGACCAAGATACATTTTCTATTTTCTGATGCTCGCCATTCTTGGATGGTTCATTTTCATGCAGTTTTTCGGTGTTGATGAAAGAACTGTCAGCGAAAACTCTCCGTCCCTCCTCTATCCCGGAACCTTTACCTGGGAAAAATCTGACGGCACCACTGAAGAAATCACAGTTCCCGGTTCCTATGATGTTCCCGCAGGCGAAACCATGGTCATCACATCTACCCTTCCGGCAGATTTTGATGCCTCATCTATAGCGATTCGTTCCTCCTTGCAGGACATAAACATCTACATAGACGGCACCTTAAGAGAGCAGTACAGCACCAGTAAAACCCGTCTGATTGGGAAAAATTCCGCCAGCCGTTTCATTTTCTGCTCCACCTCCCATGAAGATGCCGGAAAGGAGCTCCGCATTGAACTGACCACCTACACCTCCAACTATTCCGGTGTTGTGAACCAGATTTTCTGCGGAGATAAAGCTGACATCTGGCAGCTGATCTTTAACCATTACGGACAGGCCACTTACATCGCATTTTTCACCCTGTTTGCAGGACTGACCACCATTCTTTTCAGCCTTACCCTTGGTTTTGTGTACCACACAAGCTTTGACATGGAATATCTTGGCTGGTGCATGATAATGGGAGCAACCTGGATGCTGGGTGAGTTCCAAGATCCGCCAGCTGCTGATTCCAAACTCATCTGCCCTGGCTTCCTTATGCTTCGTTATGATCCTTCTTGGACCGATTCCCCTTCTGCTTTATGCAGACAATGTACAGAATGGGCTTCACCGCAGACTTTATCATATTGTAATCGGAATCTCCCTACTGGATTTTACAGTCTGCTCTATTCTGGCCATAGCAAATATTGCAGACTACATTGAAACCCTCCCCCTGGGACAGATCATACTGATAGGTACATTCCTGATGGTGTTTATCCATCTCTGCCTCTACATCCGCCACAGAAAAAAAGCCTCAGACCATCTTCTGCTCCTGGCTCATTTGCTCGTTTTGCTTTGCGTTGCAGCTGAATGCGTCTCTGTATATTTTGTCACATCCCTGTCCGGTCTTTTTATCGGCATTGGAATGCTCATTCTGCTGTTTGTCAACATTGTCCGGACTCTTCGAAGCATCCAGCGTATAGAGAATGAGCGCCAGCAACAGGAACTGGAACGCAAACAGAAGCAGACAGAGATCCTTTCTCTGCAAATGATGCAGACTTTGTCCACCACTATCGAGGCCAAGGACGAGTACTCCCGCGGACATTCCTACCGGGTTGCAGAATATGCCGCACTTATTGCAGCCGAGCTTGGATGGTCTTCAGAGGAAATCCAGCAGTTAAAGCATGCCGCTTACCTTCACGATATTGGAAAAATTGGTATTCCGGATCTGATCTTAAACAAGCCCTCCAGGCTTACAGAAGACGAGTATAATCTGATAAAAAAACACACCATCATCGGTGCAGAAATACTGAAGGACATTACCTTTGTCCCTCATATTGTTGAAGTGGCCAGAAATCATCACGAACGGTATGATGGAAATGGATATCCAGACGGACTTTCCGGTGTCGATATTCCCATTCATGCACGCATCACCGCAATGGCAGACAGCTATGATGCCATGAATTCCCGCAGAATTTACCGAAATGCACTTCCTCCGGAAATGATCCGGGAGGAAATCAGTAAGAACCGCGGGAAACAGTTTGATCCGGAAATTACAGATGTATTTTTAAAGCTATTAGATGAAAAGCGTGTTGTTCTCCACAATATCCGCACACAGGAAATAACAGCTCCACCAGAGGCTGACCACACCATTAACAAATTCATTTCAGAAGTAGTCAGCACCATAAAGAACCAGGAGGATTCAAAGAATTATGATTTCCTGACCGGTCTTCCTATGAGAAGCCTTGGAGAGCGGCTTATTGCAGAATTCATGCAGGAACATAACGGCTGTCTTATTTTCCTTGATATGGATAATCTGAAAAAAATCAATGACGTTTATGGACACATGGCCGGTGACCGCGCCTTAAGGAATCTGGGAACCCTGCTTTCACGCTATACAGCCAACGGTATTGCCTGTCGTCTTGGTGGAGATGAATTTCTTCTGTTTCTGCCAGACATAAGTGCTGAAAATGTGTCGAAACTAACGACACGGCTTTTCCACCACTTCCATTCCATCGCAGAAGCTGATCTTGAAATCAAAGATGCTGCTCTGTCTGCCGGTTTGTATATGTGCACTACCAGCGATACCTTTGCAGACTGTTATTCCAAAGCAGATAAGGCATTATACAATGTAAAGCAAAATGGTAAAAATCACTTTTCCTTTTATCATCAGATCAGTCATTCCTCTTCCGATTCACCAGGTACTGCCAGGGATCTTCAGCAGGTGGCAGACGCGCTTCGCAAAAGTGGCAGCTATGCAGGTGCTCTTGAACTGAATTACCGGGATTTTTCCAGACAGTATGAATATATGCAACAGCTCATTATCCGAAGCGGAAGCCGCTGCTATCTGGTAATGCTCACACTGGAAGCCACTTCGGACACTCCCGCTCATATTGAGGAAATTGAGCAGACACTTTCCCATATGGAACAGGCTATCCAAAACACCATCCGGCGTGTGGATATCTGTACCAGATATAGTTCCATGCAGTATCTGATCATCCTATTTCAGCCGGTTGAAGCTCAGATTCCCAATATTATGGAACGTATTTTTATGCAATACTATAAACAGGCAAAAAGCACTAACTTTCTGCCAACATATAAATATCTGTCTATGACAGAGAATAATATGGATACAAACCAAAAATAAAAGCTTCTGACAGATACAGGATTTTTCAGTCCTGTATCTGATTCAGAAGCTTTTATTTTGGGGGATGACCATATCACTTTGAATATTTCTCTACTTTTTCCTCATACTCTTCCTGACTTGTTATCTCATGCTTCACAATATGCCCATGGTTCTTTTTCTTTGCAGTCAGATTCCTGCCAGGTCTTGGTGCATACTGATCCTCCGGAATCTCCAGTGCATTTGCAACTGCATGAATAATCCCATTGCTACTGTAGGTTGCTCCACTTACCGCGTCTACATTCAGACTCTGCTCAGCCTTCATCTGTTCGATTACAGCTGGTGCTGCCCTGAAAAAGTATTCCTCTGTATCACAATAGGAAAGAATGGAAATATCTGTTACCTTCTGTTTTTCAA
>ULRO01012285.1_pt1 | contig 11669 bp, 13 predicted proteins | sample 1955421 | NCBI WGS metagenome assembly ULRO01 (sample SAMEA4835682, study PRJEB28245) | human gut metagenome | biome: gut microbiome; material: fecal sample | place: Denmark | collected 2008 | reverse complement strand
CAATAAAAGCAATTGTTTTAAACTGGCCATCTATATTTTCATATATGATCCCAGCTTCACTACCACAAAGTGACATCTCACTTTCTAAGACTTCTAATGGTCCATGATACTCTTTACCAGATATTGGATATTCGATAAAGTAAATATAATCATCATTCGCAAAGTATGAAGTAATATGATTATTTTTAGATAATAGCATAACATATTGATATGTTGTTAAATATTTAGAATCATATTCAGATAACCCATTTTTTAAATAATTTTCAAATACATCTCTCATAATACTCTCCTACTATCTACACATCTATCAACTATAAAATGATTCTCTTATCTTAAATTTTTAATGTGATTTCTGTCTTCTCATTTAAAATCTCATCGATAATTTGATTTTCACATAAATCATTTACAATTTTCTCTAATCTTCTAGCTCCATACTCTTCATACTCTGATTTCTTTAGAATCTGATCTTCTAAATCATCTGTAAAATCAATTTGAATATTTTGCTTTTGATATTTTTCTTTTAAATTTTGTAGTTGTTTCTTGATTAATGTTCTCATCACTTCTTCACTTAATGGTTGAAATAAGATAACATCATCGATACGATTTAAAAATGGCATCTGAAAATACTCTTTTAAACGGGTCTGTATCGTTTGTTTTGTCTCACCATGAAATCCTACATGGGTTTCGTGAAAACCAATGTTAGAGGTCATTAAAATCATCGTATGGTCAAATCGAATCACTCGTCCACGTGAATCTTTAATCTGATGATCTTCTAAAATTTGTAAAAACAGATTTAATACATCTGGATGTGCTTTTTCAATCTCGTCTAAAATCAATACAGAATGAGGATGATTACGAATCTCTTCAAAGACATTCTTCTGATCTTGATAACCCACATATCCAGGAGGAGCACCCACTAACTTAGAAACACTATGTGATTCACTATACTCACTCATATCTAACTTTATAACATTCTCTTTACCAACTAACAATTCTCCAAACGTACGTGCTAAACAAGTTTTTCCAACTCCAGTAGAACCACAAAACAAAATAGAATATGACTTCTTATTCTCTGCAAACCCTAACTTAATCTTCTTCGCAATATGAATCAATGATTGAATTGCTTCTTCTTCCCCTAAAATACGATTGGATAATGTACTTTCAATATGTTCAATCATCTTCTTATTTTCCTTTAAAATCTCATACACTGGAATCTTCGTTTTATGGTGGATAACTTCCGCCAAATCTTCTTTGGTCACAGTCTTTTTCTCTTTTTTATAAAGAGATAACTCTAATGTATTCAACGCATTCATAACCTCATTCTCTTTTGACTTCAACTTCGATGCTTTCTTAAAATCCTGACTCACAATTGCTTCTTTTTTCTCATCGATAATCTTTTGTAACCTCTTATGCATTTCATTGTATTTCTTCAACTCTTTACTCTCTTTTAACTTCACTCTAGCACATACTTCATCCAAAATATCAATCGACTTATCTGGTTCATATCTATCATAGATATATTCTCTCGATAAATTTACGATATCTCTAATACATGTATCAGGTAAGGTAACACAGTGGTATTTCTCATATATTGGTTTAATTTTTGTTAAGATATGGATTGTTTCTTCCACACTTGGTTCTTCAACATATACTTTTTGAAATCTTCTCTCTAGGGCGCTATCACTTTCGATAAACTTCTTGTATTCTTCCATGGTTGTCGCCCCAATTAAATGAAGTGTTCCCCGTGCTAAAGCAGGTTTTAATATATTAGAAGCATCAATCGCACCTTCAGCTCCACCTGCTCCTACTAGGGTATGAATCTCATCGATAAATAAAATGATATCATCATTTTCTTCAATCTCTTTTAAAATCTTACGCATTCTCTCTTCAAATTCTCCACGATACTTTGTTCCTGCTACTAAAGTAGCCATATCAACACTAATAATTCGTTTGTTTTTTAAAGAAATAGGAACTTCTCCTCTGACAATACGACTACTGAGTTCTTCTACAATCGCCGTTTTTCCTACTCCAGCAAGCCCTACTAAAATAGGATTATTTTTCTTCTTTCTCATCAGAATCTCCATCACTCTACGAATCTCTTGTTCTCTTCCAATCACAGGATCTAATTGCTTATTCTCGGCTTTTTTATTTAAATCGATACCAAATTCTTCTAATAGTAATTTTTTATGGCTACTCTTCTTATGCGTTTGATTTAATTTATAAGAAAACTCTTGATATAAATCATCAATATCGACATCCATACCAATTAAAATACGAATTGCAACCCCTTCTCCTTCTTCTAATAAACTAGAAAATAAGTGTTCCACTGTTACAATTCCCTGATTATTTTCTTTACTATCTACAACTGCTTGTTCTAAAACACGCTTTAAAAGTGGTGTATATAAGAACCACGCACTTTCTTTGCTACCAACCCCTACTACTTTTATAATCTCTTCTTTTACATTTTCATAAGTAACTTGATAACTCTTTAATTTTTCACTAATTATATTTTTATCATGTAATATAGCCAGTAAAAGATGTTCACTACCAACATAAGGATGTCTTAAATTTTTCATTTCAGCTTTGGCTTGTACTAGTATTTTTCTTGTATCTTCTTCAAAATTTCCAAACATAGAATCTCCTTTCACATCCATTCTATGTCTATGATGGAAAATATTTTGTCTTTTTAAACCAAAACTTTAAAAAAGTGAACTTCTTTTATCGACACATTTATCTTTTATCTAAAAATCCGTTGGCACAATCTTGAAAATAGTCTTCAAGATTTTTATACCCTCTCATTATTTTTTCATTTAACATTTTCATAGATGCTTCTTCTTCTGGGGTTGGTTTTCTGTTGGTTGCACGAAACATTGCGCGCTGCCTTTCTAAAGAATCAATTGCCTGTTGAATACATTTCGCATAAGCTACTAATAACTCATTCATCACACATCTCTCCTTCATAAATAAAAAAGCAGTAGTTGTTATACTACTGCTTAACTAATCGACATTATACACATGTTGTTAACTGTTGTCAATTCCTATTTTGTCAATTTTTGAAATTTTTGTGGTATTTTACTAGAAAATTGTAATTTTTTATGAGTAACAGGATGCATACAAGAAAACATAGAAGCATGTAATAGTAAACGATGCATCGGATTAGTTTTCGCACCATATTTTTTATCTCCAACTAAAGGACAACCTAAACTTTTACAAGCCACACGAATTTGATTCTTACGCCCTGTTTCCAGTTGAAAACGTACATAGGCATACTTTCCATTCTCCTCTATCACTTCATAATTTGTAATTGCTTTCTTACCTTCCTTAGCACTTGTCGCATACACCATATACTGTTCATTTTCTTTTAAATATTGAATCACAGTCCCCTTTCTTTGTTTAGGAACTCCTTCTGTCACTCCAACATATTCTCTTCTCAATACAAATTCATTCCAATGATCTTGAAACATTCTTTTTAATTTTTGATTTTTACAGAATAAAATAACTCCCGAAGTATCTTTATCTAAACGATGGACAATAAAAATACGATTAGAAGCTTTCTTTTGTTTTACATAATGTGATACTTCTCGGTACAATGTATTTTCTTCGTGTTTATCTGTTCCTATCGTCAATACTCCTGATGGTTTATCGACAACAATGATATCCTCATCTTCATAAATAATATTTAAAGAAGTAGGAACTTCTTTTTCTTTTAAAGTAATCTTATCTCCTACTTTTAGTAAATAATTATATTTTGTTCTCACAACCCCATTAACTTCTATCACTCCATTAGTAAGTAATCCTTTTCTTTTATGTTTAGAAATATCTGTCATATTTTTATCTAAAAATTCTTTTAAAATACATTCTTCTTTTACTACATATTCTTTTCGCATAACAACTCGTTCCATTCTTTTTCACGAAAGCCAACTAAAATGAATGAATCTGACACCACTAAAGGTCTTTTAATTAACATGCCATGTTGACTTAGTAATTCTAATTTTTCATCTTCACTCATGGTATCTAGTTTATCTTTTAAGGCAAATTCTTTATATAGATTTCCACTGGTATTAAAAAATTTTTTAATTGGATACTGACTGATTGTTAAATATGTTTTTAACTCCTCTTTTGTTGGTGTTTCTTTCGTAATATCACGATCGTGGAATTCAATTTGATGTTCTTGTAGCCATTTTTTAGCTTTTTTACAGGTGGAACAGTTTGGATATTCAATAAATTCTACCATATTATCATCCTTTCTTTTTTTCATCACTCTTCTTTATTCTATCATGTTTGTAGGAGAATTACTAATAAAAAAAGAGGGATTTCACCCTCTATATTTGATCTGTCGATCCAAATCCACCAGCTCTAACACCATCAGAAGTATCTTGATCAGCAACTAAATATTTTTGAAAAAAGGCTTGTCCTACTGTATCTCCTTTTTTAATCAATACATCTTCATCTTTTAAATTAATACATTGGATAAAAATATGGCCTTCATTATCACAATTATTATAATAATCAGAATCAATGACTCCTACATTATGAGGAAAAGTAATTCCCTGCTTTTTTGGACCTGAGCTTCGTGGAACGATTAATAATACTTCATCACTTTGCATATAAGCTTTTAATCCCGTTGGAATTAAAGTAGGTTTCATTCCTTTTTGAAAGCTTGGTAATACGACATCTTCTGCTGCTTCGATATCGTATGCGGCTGAAAATTTTGTTTTTCTTACTGGTATATGAATCTCTTTATCATAGTATTCTTTTACAACTTCAAATCCTCTTGTTTTCATGTTACACTCCTACTAATTCTTTTGTATCGTCAAATAATACTGTCTTGTTTTTCTTTAAAGATTGTTGTACATCAATGACTCTTTGGTTTGAAGAACCACACCATTTTAATCTAAAATCGTGAAGTTCATCTTGGTATTGACCATCTACTAATACATCGATATACTTCATCACTTCTTTATCTTTTAGATCACGATCAAATAAGAAACCACTCCAACACCAAATTGTTTTGTTCGGATATTTTTCTTTAAAAGCTTTTGCTAGTTTGGTCGTACCCTCAATATTGCTAGGATGCATCGGCTCTCCACCTAAAATCGATAAACCGACAATAAAGTCTTTACTTGCTAATTCCAATACTTTATCGATGATTTCATCTGTGAATTCTTTTCCCTGTTTAAAATCCCAAGTTTCAGGGTTAAAACAATTTTTACAGTGGAAAGCACATCCCTGCATAAAAACAGATACTCTAACGCCTGGGCCGTTAGAGATATCCATTTTTCTTATTTTATTATATCTCATAATTATAGATCTGCATCCTTGTTGTCGATATGAATAACTCTTTCTTTGATTTCTTGAGTTCTTCCTTTATCCCAGAAATGGGTTCCAATATAACCACAAGTTCTTCTTGCTACATTTAACTTATCATGATCTCTATTACCACATTCTGGACAATACCACTCTAAGTTATCATCCAATAAGATTTCTCCTTCATATCCACATACTTGACAATAATCTGACTTTGTATTTAATTCTGCATACATAATATTATCGTAAATAAATTGAATTACTTCCATGACTGCATCTAAGTTATTTGTTAAGTTAGGAGTTTCAATATAACTAATTGCTCCTCCTGGAGAAAGTGCTTGGAATTCACTTTCTAGTTTTAGTTTCGTAAAGGCATCAATTTCTTCAAATACAGGTACATGATAAGAGTTTGTAATATAATCTCTATCTGTAATTCCTTTAATTTTACCAAAACGCTCTCTTAAACATTTCGCAAACTTATAAGTCGTTGATTCAATTGGTGTTCCATAAACACTGTAATCAATATCTTCTTCTTTTTTCCATTTATTACATGCATCGTTTAATCTTCTCATAACTTGAAGACCAAATTCTTTACCTTTGCCATTATCTGTATGAGAATGACCTGTCATGAATTTAACACATTCATATAATCCTGCATAACCAAGTGAAATTGTAGAATATCCATGATGTAGTAATTCGTGAATACTTTCTCCTTTTTCTAAACGAGCCAAAGCACCATGTTGCCATAAAATAGGTGCAACATCACTTGTTACTTTAGACAATCTCTTATGTCTGATTTGAAGTGCTCGATGACATAATTCCAATCTTTCATCCATAATCTTCCAGAATAGATCCATATCTTTATCAGAAGATAAAGCAACATCAACTAAGTTAATCGTAACAACACCTTGGTTAAATCTACCATAGTATTTTCCTTTACCTTCTACATAATTCTTTGCTTTTGCAATATTTCCTAAACTAATAGAGCGATCAGGAGTAAGGAATGATCTACATCCCATACATGGATAGCATTCACCCTCACCATATTCATTTTTCTTTAATTGTTTCATAATTTTTTCTGAAATATAGTCAGGGACCATACGTTTGGCAGTACATTTTGCTGCTAACTCAGTTAAATAATAGTACTTACTATCTTTATGAATGTTATCTTCTTCTAACACGTATAAAAGTTTTGGAAATGCTGGAGTAATATATACACCCTTTTCATTTTTCATACCTTGTAAACGTTGTTTTAATACTTCTTCGATAATCATAGCAAGTTCTTCTTTATACTCTTCTGTTTCTCCTAAGTATAGACAAACACTTAAGAAAGGAGCTTGACCATTTGTTGTAGTCATTGAATTAATTTGATATTGGAATGTCTGAACTCCATCCGTAATTTCTTTTGCTAGATCTTCTTTCGCATATTTTTCACAATCTGCTTTTGAAAATTTTCTTTTCTTATATTTATCGTAAAAACGATTATAACTCTCTCTTACAAATGGTGCTAAATGAGTCATCGTAATGGTTGCTCCACCATATTGACTAGAGTTTACAGCTGTAATTAACTGTGTTGCAATTGTCATTGCTGTTAAAAATCTATGAGGTTTTTCAATCATAACATCGTTGATATTTGTTCCATTTTGTAACATATCTTCCAAATTGATTAAATCGCAATTATGAAGAGCATTTTGTGCGAAATAATCCATATCGTGGAAGTGAATAATTCCTTCATCATGGGCTTTTACAATATCTTCGGGAAGAAGAAATCTTCTCGTGATATCAGTAGAAGTAATTCCCGCGATATAATCTCTTTGGGTTGTAACAACTCTTGCATTTTTATTAGAATTTTCTGTATTCCAATAATCATTTTCACCATCGATTAATTCCTTAATAGAAAGATCGGTTGTATTACTTTTTCTAACAAGTTCTCTTGTATAACGATAAGTAATATATTCTTTTGCTAAGGCAAATTTATTAAGTGCCATTAATCTCATTTCGATAATATCTTGTATATCTTCTACAAGCATTCTTCTTTTCTTGAGACCTTCAATATATTTAATAATATTCTTAATTTGAATATCAGATACTCTTTCTTCTTCTGGTACTTCTTTATTTGCTTTTTTTATTGCAATTTCAATCTTTTCTGGGCAATAATCAACAATGTGTCCATCTCTTTTTATAATCTTCATTCTGACTCCTCCTACTCTGACACTACCATAACTATAGCACAATCTTTAAAAAAAGATTGTTGCAATTGCAACAATTTAACAAAAATGATATTATTTTAATAAGAGGTGTAAAATGGAACGTCTATTCTATCAAATTAGTGACAATGAGAAAGAAAAATTATTGCGCTTATTAGAAACAAATATCCTGAGTTTTCCTAGACATATTATTATGTTTTCCAATACAAAAGATAATATGATTGGAATTATTTTAAAAGGGCATGTTCAAATTACCAGAACAGATTATCTAGGTAATAGAACAATTATTGAAGAATTAGAAGAAGGAGATATATTTGGAACCCTACTCTCATCTTTAGATAGTGATGAATGTGAAGTCATTACAAAAGAAGAATCACAAGTATTAATGATCGATTACAACAGTATTATCCAATGCCCTTATACACAGTATAAATATTTTAATCAATTCATTAAAAACCTACTAGAGATTACGACAAATAAAATCGAAGAGAAAAATGAAAGAATCGAAATACTAGCCAAAAAAACAATCCGTGATAAATTACTTTCCTACTTTAACATTTATGCGAAAAAACACGGTTCAAGAATCATATACTTACCATTTAGTTATACCACATTAGCAGATTATATTGCAGTTGACAGGAGTGCTATGTCAAGAGAATTAAAATATTTAAAAGAAGAAGGTTTTATCGAAACAAAAGGAAGAAAAATTACATTACTTTATAAATAAAAATGTAGATTCATCTACATTTTTTCTGTTAATTTTGATTGTAACATTTTTTCAAACTTTCTTAATCCATATTCTTTATTATAATAATTGGGAAACTCATTTAAATGTGCAAGTGCAATTTTAGCAGTTGTAATCAAATTATCATTTGTTACATTCGTTTTTGGATTTACTGTTCCATGCTCTAGTTCAATATTAATTCCATCTAAAAATTCTTCCACAGTATATTTATCAAATGTTACATCTAATACAGATGCCACATAAAGAGCATCTTTTAACTGATACATACTATCACCAATATAATATATGCATTTTCTCATACATGAATCAATCACTCTTCTTTCATATCGACTGTGATTTATGTTTGATCCATATTTGAGCAACACACTCATTACAATTTTTATATCTATTGACACATTTATAGCAATAGTTATTTTTTTGATAATAATCTCTTCCTAAATCTTTCAACATGTGATATCCACATCTTTCTAAGATAAATTTAGAATTCACATGATCTTTATTATCACCCCATGCTTCATAAAGAATATCACATTCATTATTTTTACTACATAATTTTAATAAAGTAGTACCAATTCCTCTACCTTGATATTTTTTATGAACAACTAAATATAAAATCTCCTTTACATTTTTCAGATTTAAATGATATGTATCTTGTTTTAAAATATCACTGATACCGCAAGCACCTATTATTTGATCATTGATAGTACAAACAAAATAATGATTTATATCTTTTGTTATTTCTTCAACATTACTTTCTAGAATTGATTTTTCAGATTCAATATTACAACTTCCTAGTAAATCAGTCACAAGTTTAGCAATCTCATAAACATCATCACTTACTGCTTTTCTATATTTCATAAATTATAAAATCCTTTCATGTATAACGATTTGCTTTTATCTACTTTGTTTCTAGTAATTTTTTTAATTTATTGAATGATTTGTTAATATATTTTCTATTAATTCCAATGATAGGAATGTTTAAATCTTCTATCTTTTCATAAAGCTTCTGCATAAATAATCCTCGTCGTTTTTCCATTCCTTTATTTGTATATATGTAATTAACACAACAAGATGGAGATTGTTCTATACCTAATATCGCAATGACTTCATAGTTTGATGAGATTAAATCTCTGATTTGTTTTGCTACTTGATTAGCTAGATTTTCACAATGTCGATTAAATTCTACCGTATCATATTTCGTAATTCCTTTCGGTGCTCGAATTAAACTATTTTGAAATTGTGCTTCTGCACATGGCATTTGGATCATATTTATATTGTAGTTCAAAAGTATATCGACAAATGGTCTAATCGAACTTTTCCATTCATATTTTACGATTCCCTGCGCTTGATATGCTTGGGCAATCAAACAAAATGGGATAAATATAAATTTTTTACTTCTATTATCCATTATAAATAGTTCTCCTCAAATACAACATTCCTATACTTTTCAATGATATTTTCTATTTTTGGATAAAGTTCTTTCTGATATACATTGAAACATCCTTCGATAATAGAATCATTCATAGAATCTTGTAAAATTGGCATTCCTAGTAAGCATTGTCCTTCATTCATTTTAGGTACAAAACCATGCGCTAATATTTGATTCTTAATGGAATAATCATCTGTTTCATATAACAACGGGAATATCATTTCTAAATCATATTTTTGAAATAATTGTTGAAATTGTTTCATCATTTTTCTCTGTTCAATGGCAAATAATTGACTTTCTCTAGCACCATCTACTACGCAATTGATATTCTTTTGCAAACAAATAATAATTCCCAAAACATACATCGACAAACGACATGATAGACAGTGAAATTGCGAAATCGTTATGTTACCAAATTCTTTTTGAATATACTCTATATCATAATTATAAAATGAGCAAATAAATTCTCTAAATATCGCATCTATTTTTTTTATGCCAATAATTTTCACTTTATCAGAGCCGTATTTTTTCTGAATTTTTTTAGCTCCTATCAATACCTTTTTTATATTTAATTCATGACCATTATCAAATGTAACAAGATTTACTTTATACCCTTGATCTAACATCATTAAAGTTGATAAAAAGGAATCTTTTCCACCAGAAAAAAGTATTAAAGCTTCTTTCATCATGTTATCACTCCTATTACTTTTAGAATTCCATATATTTTATATTAGTTTTAATAAGCATACACTTTCAATATGATCTGTATTAGGAAACATATCGACAAATGTGATTATTTCAAACTGATATTTAGGTTCTAAATCCTTGATATCACGAGCTAGTGTAACTGGGTTACAAGAAACATAAATGATGCGTTGTGGTTGTAGTTTTAAAAGATATTCCTTAGTCTTTTGATCTAACCCACTACGTGGTGGATCAACAATCACTTTATTAGCCTGTAAATGGAATTTTTCTAAGATTGTTTTGGTATCTCCCACATAGAATTCTATATTCTTAGTACGATTGATTTCTTGATTCTTTTTCGCACTCACGATGGCTTCTTTTACAATTTCTACGCCATACACATACTTGACAAAGGGAGCAATGTAAAGTCCAATTGTTCCAGCACCACAATAAAGATCTAAGACAATATCATCCTTACTAGGTTCCAACTTTTCTCTTACTTCATCATATAGTTTTTTTGTCATCTTTGTATTAACTTGAAAGAAAGACTCAGGTCTTACTAAATAATTCCTATCCCCTATTTTTTCTAATATTTCGTCATTCCCATAAATACATGTATGATCCACATAAATCGATGTTACCAAATCTTTTATCCTGTGGATAATTTCTTCTTGATTTAAGTTTTCCTGTGGATAAAAAACAATTTGTGTTTCCAATCCATCTTGAAATGTACGAATCATTACTTTTTCCACAGCATTTAAAAAGTTTACTCCTTTTAATACTGTTAATAACTCATTGATTTTTGGATGTAACAATAAACATTGATTAATTTCCACAAAGTTATGGCTTTCTTTTTGATAAAACCCTAATTTCCCACATTTCACATGAAATACAACTTTATTACGATAATAAAACGCATCGCTGGCAATGATATCGGTATCTTCTATTTCAATACCAGCAAATTTCTTTAATATTTGAATTCCCTTGTTCTTTTTGTATTCTAATTGTTTTACATAATTTAAATGCATTAAATTACAACCACCACAAGTATCATAATACAAACAATTTGGTATTACACGATCAGGACTTGTTACAAGCTGCTCTACCACTTTTGCTTCGTAAAATTTCTTTTTTTCTTTGGTAATGAAAACACGTACCACTTCTTGTGGTAGAGCATTTTCAACAAATACAATTTTCCCATCAATATAGCCAATTCCTCTACCTTGATCATCTAATCTTACAATTTCTACTTGAAATTCCATATACATCCCTCGTATTCATTGTATCATGTATTCTC
>ULRO01021432.1_pt1 | contig 11680 bp, 7 predicted proteins | sample 1955421 | NCBI WGS metagenome assembly ULRO01 (sample SAMEA4835682, study PRJEB28245) | human gut metagenome | biome: gut microbiome; material: fecal sample | place: Denmark | collected 2008 | reverse complement strand
GTCACGTGCTCATGCTGCCGGGTGTACTCGTTGGGCCGCACAGCATGGATCACATTGTCCATGTGATAGGCCTCCACTGCCGCTGTGGGAAACCGGAGTTTCACATAGTTAAGGATACCATATGTAAACCCACGCTTACACTACTTCCAGAACATCAAAGGTTGAAATATCGTAAAATATAATCATACGATTAAAAAATTCTATTGTCTCAAAATTTACATTATTATCAAGTCTGCTGGCGCACCACAAAGTGGCTTCTATACTTGACAATGATAAAAATTCAGGATAAAAATCAATTCAATCAATGACGGTATCCACGTCCGTTAGCGCTTTATTTAATGGAATTACGATATATTTGTATAAGCTTATTTATAGGTTAATATAATAGATCAATACCGCTTACAGAGTCATCATCATTATCTATATTAACTTCATATTCCTTTCCGTTTATATAAATAGTGACTTTCCCCAAAAAAGAAATAGATAGTTTATAAGGAAGGTTCCTTTGTTCATAAATCTCAATTTTTTCCCATGCCGTAGGGTTATTTAGTCCCTTTGAAGTAGAGAAACGATATTTACCATAGGTATAAGTTAAATTTTCATTATCAAGTAGTTCAACAATGATCACATCATAAGTGCCTCCATTCCAATAACCTGGAACACTTTCAGGATCACAGTAGGATTTTCCAATCATGCTTTCACTGATATGACTTAATCTGTTTTCATTTTTTGTGTTATGATTTTCGATTAAAATATATCCTATATAACATAGAACGAGAATAATCAAGCAAACAAAAAAGACTTTAAAAAAATTTTTTGCTCGAACTTTTCGCTTTGATTTTTTCTTTTCATAAATTTCTTGTTTATGGTTTTCGATTTCTTTTTTGGTTTGAGTATTTATATTATCCCAATAATTATCAACACTTTGGTATCTTAGACTATTCTCAAGTAATTGCCCGCAATTAGGACAAAAGGTAGCATTCTCATTTATATTCTTCTTGCAAAAAGGGCATTCCATTTTACCACTCCTTATTACATTTATTACACAGCAAAAAACATGTCATTACTTCATGTGTCTATAGCTTAAAACAATCCAAATTTCTTTTTACGAGGAATCGGATTCTCAGTATAACCGTTCGCTTTTGCAGCTCCATAAAGTGTTTTGGCTTGCTTTTTGTTCTTTTCACAGCCATAACCGTTTTCTAAACAATAGGCAAGAAGATATTGAGCCTCCCCATTTTTCTTAGAAGAAATTGTTTCAAGCATTGAGACGGCATCGGAATAATTTACTCCTTCAAGAATGTACATTTTACTCAATGCCAGTTTTGCAGATTGAGAGCCGTTATCAACAGCATTCTGATACCATGTTTTAGCCTCGCCAGAATTTCCTAATTCTTGCAGAATAGAAGCTAACAAATACTGAGCTTCGGCATTATCCGTTAATTCTACAAGTTTTTTTGCATAAAGCAGTGCATCTGTAAGATTTATGTAACTACTTTGTCCGTTATAATTTTTAATTCCAGATTTGTATAACTTAGCAAGCAGTTCACAAGCATCTGTAGAATTTTTTTCTGCGGCTGCCGTTAAAAATTGAATACCTTTTTCAGTATCTTTCGAAATGCCACGCCCTTCTATGTAGCTAACGCCAAGCTCATACATAGCTTTAGGATGTTCTTTTTGCGCTGCTTTTTCGAACCATTGGTTAGCAATAACCGGGTCTTTTTTCACATAGATTTCGTGAATGTAACATCCACCCACCGTATATTCGGCTTCTGTATCTCCTTGATCTGCTGCTTTTTTAAACCATTCAAAAGCCTTTTGGTCATCGTTATAACCGAAGTCACTTACATAATATCGACCTAAGATCATCTGAGCCTGCGCATCGCCCTTGTTCGCTGCTTTTTCCATCCATACTCGTGCAGCTTCATAGTCTCTATCTAAAATATTACCAGATACATATTCTTGCGAGATAATTCTTTGAGCTTGGATAATGCCACCCTCGGCGGCAATCATAAAATAGTCTATGGCTTTTTTTTCGTTTTCTGGCACACCTTCACCGTTCATATACATAAAAGCAAGGCTATGTGCGGCGCTGGCTGTACCATTATTGTCTGCGGCATCTTTATACCATCTAGCTGCTTCATATAAATCTTTTTCAACGCCCTGACCGTTATAATAACAGTCACCAAGATAATCTTTCGCCTTGCCAAATCCCAGTTTTGCCGCTTGTTCAAAGTAAGAAAAAGCTTTGGTGTAATCTTTTTCTACACCATTTCCATAGTAGTAAGCCTTCCCAAGAAGGAAGTTATATTTTGTGCTCTTAGGGGCAGGATACTTTGTTAGTAAATCTATGGCTTTATTTGCATCTTCTGTTACACCCCAACCATTGATATAACATTCAGCCAGTTGTATAGCAGAACGGACATCGCCCTTAAATACTGCCTTTCCCAAAAGATTTACGCCTTCAATTTCATCAACTTCGCAGCCCACACCCATTATCAGATTATATCCGAGAAAATACAGAGCTGAAACATCTTCGGCAGAACATAATTCTTTTAATGCAGCTTCATTTGCTTTAAAAAGTTTAGTAGCATAATCCTTATCCTTAGCTACACCATGTCCCATTCTGTAACATTCAGCATACCATGCTGCGGCTAATGGACAACCTGCTTTGTAGCCTTTTTCAAAGTAATCAAAAGCTTGTTGTTTATCTTTCTTACAACCCTCTCCATAGTAGTACATAATACCAATGTGTGCCGCTGCGTAAATATTTCCGTCTTCCTGTGCTGCGATAAACAGAGACATAGCTTCTTCGTAGTTATAAGAATTATATTGGGATAATGCTTTCTTAAATAGATAATCCTGAGATTGTAATATGTATTTGTTGTAATCAAACTCTACTGGAGATATAGACGATTCAAGTTCAGAGACATTCTCATCATCAGAAGCAACAATATCTTCATCGAGCAAATCGTCTGCGTGTTCAATAAGATCTTCCAAATCATCGGAGAGAGAGTCTATTTCAAGTTTCAGGTCTACCATACCTTCAGCAAAAGAAGCTCTAACATAATTTAGTGCGTCATTGTCATCAACAACTTCATAGTCCCCATCTCTTTCAACAACAATTGGCATAGCACCTGAATCTTCTGACCAAAGGACTAAATATGTTTCACCTTTGTACTGAGCGTAATGTACTACTTCAAATTCCACTTCGTTTCCATCCTCATCATAGAGAGTGATTGTGTTGTCGTAATCTGCCATTTTCGTTTACCTCCATTTATTATTTACTCGATAATGAACTTGAGATATTATCAATCAGAAAACCGTCATTGTAAAAGATCTGTCTTCTATACTACAATATTGACAAGTATTCTTAAAAAATAATCAATAAATGGCAAATGTTCCTTCTTGCGGACTTGAGGAACCCATTCTTATTGTGTACTTATATAGCCCTTTTTTCCATTTTCCCTTTGTCGAAAAACCAACACCATTCCAACACGCATAGGTATTGTGATCTAAACTATGTAGGAAATAATTATCGTAGAAAACTGTGTTATCTTCAAGGCAGACGATTTTCAGCCATATTTGAACCAATTTGTCTACGCCGGGTTCGTTTATGAAGCACTTGAAATAAATATATTCAAGTGTTGAAGAATCAAATGAAATGGCATATCTATCTCTATCAGCTTCTAATGCACCTGATGCTTTTGAAGCAAATAGTTTGACCTCTTTTATAGGTATGCCATGTTTATCAATCTTACCTGTGTAAAACCTAAAATTTTGGCAGTAAACATCGGCTCCATCAATTTCAATTCTCCATTGATAAACCCTATTACCATAACAATTACAGTTCTTATTTCCCCAACCGGTAGTAGTAAACCAAGTATCACCTGGCTTTAGTGTAATCTCATCAGAAAAAACTTTAGAGAATGCATCGTCTCCAGCAAAGATTTGAGAACGAACTGATATTTTACGTGTTGCTCTCATCGGCTCAATAAAAACCTTTGCATTTAGGTAATCAATATCACCCGAAGCAAAGTAAAATCCACTATATCCACAACCCTCAAAATGCATACTCTTATAATGTACCATATTGTCAACAACTGTATTTTCGATTACAGGAGTTGGTGCTTTTTCCAATTCTTGATGTGCCTTTCCAACTGAATCAATATTGCTTTTTTCTTTCAAATATTTTCCGCAATATCCGTCTTCGATTAAACGGCGAAGTTGAACAATTGCCTCTGTATTTTTGGGGTTTATGCACAATTTGAGGTCATAATACAATCCTGTAAGTTCAGTATCATTATCCATCATGTCCCTTAGTTCCTTGAGAGTTGCATCCGTATTAGCAGGAGTTCCAAGACCTAGGCACCGCATAACGAGCAGGTATGGCTTGACTTCCTCTAGATAGCCTAAATTGCAAAATCTCATATACAATTCTTCGTAGTCATCATCTGTAAGACCAGAGCGTTCATACTCAGAAACAAGTTCTTCATATATGTATTGATCAAAAATATCCATCGTACGTTCCTTTTGTGTTTTTATATACTGTTATCCATTATAAATTTGAAAGTCTCTGCAAAGAGTCGATTATAAATATCAAACATATCACTATTTGCAAAGATTCTAATGTTTTTCATGACTTGTAACAATAATTCTTTTGTTGTTTCATCGCAAAGTTCTTGTTGATAAACCTCTCTAAATGCGGGGTAGAGGGCCTCATAATTTTCTAATGCTTTAATTACTGTTTCATCATCATACTTGTTTTCTAAAGAAAATTCCCTTGGGTTTTCATATTCGCAGTAGTCAACCATACTACCTGATAAAGCATCTACAGATATTTTGGCAAATGGTCCAATAGCTTTCTTTCTCATATCTGTGACCGCATACAAGAAAAAAGAATCACATATTTTTTCGTCTTTTTTTTCACAGACTGCTTCTGAGTACGCTACGCCATCTGGAATGAAACTTTCGTTCTCTGGTGAGAAAAGTATTTTTACAATATCTTTATATTTCATGTCGCACCTACCTTATTATAGTTGTGGTAATATTACATTCTCTGTCTGACAAAGCTTCTTCAAGTTCATCTGCGGTATAATAGGTTGCCCCTGTACCACCAAGAGCGTATGCGTTTGAGTCGCAAACATAAAAGCCTAATATTTTTCCACTATTATCCTGTTCCACGCTTGTTATAGTAATTGCGTGCAAATCAGGATGTATCGGTCTTCTTTTGAAGTATAGTGTTTCTGCATGAACAGAAGCGATAACACCGTGTCCCGAAGAAACTGCATCAGCAATCGTTTCAATCGACTGAGAGGCAGTATGACTTGGAATGCCAAAGTGCTCTAAAATTTTCTTCCTGGAAGACGCAGAAGTACCTCCATTTAATGAAGAAGCTGAATTTGTAACACACAATGTTTTCTTCGTGAGAGATGCAACAAAAGCGTTCGTATTTTCTTCGTAAGTAGTGGAAGCATATTTTACGACATCAGCTTCCGTGATAGGTACACCTGCCATCCTTAAAACATTTACACAAGAAACAAGACCACAAGTTCCTTCAAAGTTCTTAACCTTACCTTGCCGGATGTCTAATTTTTTTCCTGTTTCGAGAGGAGTATTATATATTAATGTATTTCCCGCACCTTTTATCCAACTTTCTGCTGTGTGAGAAAGAGAACGAGGTTTATTCAATAATTGGCTTTGAGAATCATTTTTACCAGCCAATATCTGATTCCGTGGTTTCATAGGAATATCAGCATCTGGGGCAGAAGATGATCGAAATGGTTTATAACCCAATCCAAATTTACTTAACAAACCTCTTTCATAGTCTCTGTCATTTCTCTTTTCTCTAACTCTTGCTCCAATAGAAATATCGTCATCATCGCTGGATGAATTAGTAGTAGAAGTTAAGGGTCGTATTACCGGTTCAACTTTTGTTTGCAAACTTCGCAAAAAATCATTCCTTATATCTTTGGAACTTTTCGGAGGAGTTGCAACAAAAGTAGACAGATTTACACTTTTTCCTTTTGCAAATTTCGATGCTATAACACCAAGAACAAATCCTCTTTCTAATTCGTCAGCCAGTTCTCTTTGATCTTTATCCGGAGCGGATGCACCATTAGAATTGGAGGTAGTAGATGTTGCTGAAGGCGTAAAACCTACTTTATATTGCTGCGCCCATGACCGATGCTTTTCAAGGTCGCCTCTCACTGAGTCCTTCTCGCTTTGTTCGTTGGTCTCAGTTTTCTGTGAAAAACAAGTTTCAATATTTGGCGAAGATTGCGAACTATGATAATTTCCCGATTGAGCTACAGACTCAGCAGAATCTATTTCAGAAAACGAAGATATTACATACGAGTTTTCACTTTGATCCGTCTTAAAATTCGGCGTTTTCTGAGGATTTATCGACTGTTGACCGGCTTGAAAATTGGGGGTTGTAGCAGGTGTAACACCACTTGTATGTTCTGTTGTATAATTGCTTGGCGGTGAAGCGGGCGAAGTATTTCCACTTAAAACGGAAGATGGATTTCCGATAGAAAATGCACTTAATGCGCTTGTAGATAATTCCCCTTGAAAGGTTATACCTCTACCGCCTATTGAACCTTGACCGCCGCCATTACCACCACTAGAACCGCCTCCTGTGAATCCATCTACCAAACCATCCAGTATGCTTGCCGCTTGTGATAAAGATGCTAAACTTGTCTGCATGGAGCTTTGCAAAGAGCTACCTATGCCTGAATACGCTCCGTACATACCACCTGCTACAGCAATATTATTGAATGTCTTTCTAGCTCTTTCTTGAATTTCAAACAAGGTGCGAGCCTTTTCTTCCATAACACTTTCAAGTTCAGCTTGCGATTGAGAGAGTTCGCCATTAGCAATATCAAGTTCTCCTTCAACTTCCGACAGATTACGCTCAGCACAGCTTATTTGAGATTCGATGGCAGCGATGCGACCATAATCGGGGTAGCCGTCTTCATCGGTATCTTCATAAGCTGCGGCAAGAGCCGCCTCAAGGTACGAAATCTGATTATCCAATGACCGTTTAGCCCTAGACAATTCAGGAATTGTGTTTTGGAGACTTTCAATTCTACCTTTTGTGGAAAGTTCATGGCTTTTTATACCTTCAGCAATTCCTACAAATTCTTTTGAGCGTATCGCCATAACAACCTCCCTTTCAGATAATTACTTAACTGGTAGTACCAAATATGCTTGCCATAGAAGTGGACAGCTTGTTCCAATTTGTCTTTTTTGTTTCATCAATTCTATCATCCAACATTAGATCCTTTATAATCTTAGAGCAAACTTTCCAGTTGCCGCTGGATGTCTCAATTATAAATCCATGTGTAATAGAGCCAAGCCGCAGCATAGCTTCAAGGTATTTAACATAGTGATTGACAAGACTAAGTTTCAATCCAAAGGATTCAAAACCAGCCTGTGAATACACTTTGAACCAACCGTTGTACTGACGAGCAATTTTAGAAAGTGCGGAGATTTTATCCGCATCAGTAAGGTTCTTCAAAGTTTCCACCGTATCTCTACGAGCTTGATGGAGATATGCAAACTTCGCATTCATTTCCATCATCAGAACATCATTCATGTCTTTCCATATATCAGGATACTTAGTCCATGCTGACAGAATAGTTTTTGCGTTTCTATCACGATAATCTACAATGGTTCTAAAAGAAACCAACATATCGTTTATATTCATCAACAAAATCCTTCTATTCGTTCCGCTGATTACAGAAATCTGTTGGCATACTTTAACAACAAACTCGGCAAGCGCCATATATATCTGCAGTTTTCCGCTTTGATATTGAACAGACCGTACATGAGCTTTATTCCACTCGGTAGAGTTTGGCTTAAACGAATCTCTAAGTGCTTCGGAAATTTCAACGGAGAGCAATTCTGCGATTTTAGCATATTTTTCTGCAATATTAAGAAATACAAAATATGTACTTGTAAATTCTTTGGCAAAATCCGTGACTTCGCTTTCAGCATCATAATCCAAATCTTTGATGTCTAGTGCCAGTTTAAGGATACGGTCTGTTTCAATATCAATGCGGTCTATAAGGAAATTACCACTTTCAAACAAAGCGTTATTATAACCCGAATGGTCTTCCAAAATAGCAGGAGAACCTTCAAACATAAAGTCAATATAATGACTAATATCAGTCATTACACTTGCGGTTTCGGAAATTACTATCTCTGTCAATTCGGGAACATCATGTAAAGATTTGAGTATCGAAAACAACGATAAGTAATTGTTAATTGTACACATATACATATCGTTCGTATGAGTAGAGTAGTTCTTGGATAATGTCATGTACGCAAAATATTGATTTGCATAGCTCCAACAAATCTTTTTAAGGTTACGAGTGATAACTCCAGAAAACTCTCCCTTCTTTTTCTCATACATTCTTCTCATGTCAGCAATATGCTTTTTAGTCTCCGAAATATCATCAGCCGCAGTTAAACGAGAGAGCTTTCTTTCCAAAGTAGAAAGATTACCTTCCAATACAAGAACTTCTGAATAATTCTTGTTAATCTTTTGTTTAAGTTCCTCTGCTTGCTTACGAAGAAGGTCAAATTCTACTTCCATCTTCTGCTGCATAATAAATGCACTTCTTGACAAAAGATGATTGTATCTTTCATTATTCTTTAAATGTTCATAGAGTTGCAGATTAGTGGGAGAGTCATATTTAGTTTGAGATGCACCTTTTTCCCATTCAGCAACACGCATTTTGAAAGGCTTTAAGAGATTTTCATAGAAAATCAATGCTTGACCTGTACCAAAGGTGCCTTGTTCTTCCAACTGATCAGCAGAAGCTGACATAGTGCTACCTAAAAGATTTCTATCATCTTGTGCGGTTATTCTGTGACCTAATTTAAGACCAGTATTTTTCAAAACTTCTGGTGCCATAGCGGTCGGCAACTGGTCAGCAATTACGATGCCTTCACCAAGAGCACGAACTTCTGCCAACATCTTTACCAAGTATTTTGTGGCAGAGATTTTGGGATCAACAGAGCCACCAGCAGGGTCTTCAGTTGTAGGACCGATCAAGTTATGTGCTTCTTCGTAGAAGATAATATGCTCTATCTCTCGTTTGACCTTGCCGGTTTTCTTTTCTGCAAGGTCACTAGTTTTTCTTATTTTCAGCACTTCACGAATAAGTGTAGAGATGAGCAAAGACATAAAGTTTGCAGGACCTTCACCAAGAGATTCAAGCTCAATGATAACAGGTCTCTCCAACCAGTCTTCGGGTTCCATACTGGATTGGTAAACGTTATATACATTACCGATTTCTCTACGCAAGAGGCTACCAATACGGACTTCCATAACGGAACGAATGTTGGCTTTTGTTTCACCCTCATACCCAGATTCTTCAACAGCCACTTTAAGAGAATCGTAAAGATCCTGCATTGTTGGATATTCTTTGGTTCCGTTGTTTCTTTCATTAATATTCCATCCTTTATTGAGATAAACTTTCTCAATACATCCATCAATCAAGAATGGAGACGGTGGAATTAATTCAAACGCACCGGCAAAAACCGCATTTAAGTTTGCGATATGTTCTGCCAATGTCAATCCTACAGGGAATTGGAATGGGTTAATATGTAAGGGGAACTTTGTATCAGCTCCAGGTGAAAATACGCACAAATCCTCCATACCATCAATCATAGCCAAAGAACGGTATTCCTGCTTCGCAGGTTCTAAAACGAGGAAAGGAATATGTTGCTTAGTATCACGCCACAGTGTAGTTACTAAATACAGCATTGTATTTGTTTTTCCAGCACCAGGCACACCTGCGATAAAAGCGTGCTTTTTGAATAGTTTCACAGGAAATGTGACATCATAGCCCATACTGCTTACGCCCAAAGAGATAACTTCGTGAACCTCACCAGTCTCTTTATCAACAGAAACTTCCTTAGAGAACGGTATGGGGTCTGTTTCTTTTTGACATTCAATAGCCTCGCCTGGATACAATATTGGAAAAGAGAACATCGGTCTGATTTCTTCAAGTGTATATAAAGATAGAAATGGTGCCACATAGTTTCCAGCCTCTTTATCTTTATGGAGAATCTTAGCATCGCTTTCATACATTGAGAAACCTGTTGATGAGTTCATTGTCTCAATCAAATATGTACCAGACTCAACTGCTTCTGCTGCAACACTATCTGCAAGCATTACAGCAATATCTTGAGAATCCGCAAATGCAACTACATTCGCTAAAAATTGAGGAAATTTCATTAAGTTATTTAGATACTTATCCCACGATTTTACAATGTTTTCGCTATTATCATCTTTTCCTTGAACACGGTCAGAAATTCTTCTTCGTGTTTCGGTATAAGGAAGTCGCTGCCTAATAGCTTGTGTGTGTTCAACAGGGAAAATATCAATACGTAAAACTGCATGTCGGTCATAACCTTCCATCAGTTTTAGAACATTATACAGTCGCCCAGTTTCACAAGGCTCCCACTCCATAATAGAATAGAGCAATACTTCTCCTGCATTATCGGTATTCAATCGGTTCTGTGCAGGTAAAAAATAGTCTTTTTTAGTTAAAAAAGCTGCGTGAGAAAACTTTCTTTCAAGAATGATTTTTCCGACATCATCAACTGGCATCTTGTTAAAGCTAAGCATTACATCAGCATCTGATGCGATTTCACATACGATGTGCGATTTTTTGCCATTATCAATCTGCTCTTTAGCTTCTGTGATTTCCTGCGGTTTTGTTTTGCCAAGACTATATTTCTTTATTTTTCCAGATACATTAGTAAGTTTGAGCACAGGAATAAAAGACCCGTCTGAAAGTGGTTCTGCTTCAAGGGAAAATTTCTTAGCGATTTCATAGCAGAAGAATTCATAGTAATTACTCAGAACAGAAGTAGTCAAAAATTCTCTGATTCCGTCAAGTTTACTCTTGTCTTGTGCAGTTGCATAGAAAATAATTGACAAATGATGTCCCTTGGGGATGCTCTTGTCGGGATTGTAGTAGTAGAGCAGATGGAAATATACACCGGAAGTATAACCCAATCTATGTAATTGACGCAGGAACACCCCATGTTTATCCATAATATTTTCTACGCTTGAACCATCAAAAACACTATATTTTGTCAATGTTAGATCCGGAAGTTTGTTCACGGAAAAACAAAGATAATATAATCCATCCATTAAAATACTCCTTCTAACTCAGCAACTTCCTGGGCTAATTTTGATTTCATTTCGTCGTTTTCTTGGTCAGCTTCATCAGCGATTTCCTGAAACTCTTGTCCGCTTTCTTGAAACTGACCGGAAAGTTCAGAGCCGACGTCGCCATAATCGCCAGTCATTTCGGTAGCGGTATCTGCGTTTTCAAGTTCTTGTTCACTGTATTCAGTAGATTCTTCGGATGTTTCTTTGAACGATTCACTTACCTGATCGCCAGGCTCCTCGATTTCACTTTCTGCTACACCTTTGGCAATAGCATCCGATTCGCTTCTGGCTTCTTCAACAGCGGCAGCAGTATCATCATCTACAGCTTCGATTGAGGACAACGCCTGTTCGGAAGTTTCAGCTTCTTCTATTTTTTGTTCACCAGTTTCAGCAATTTCCTGCCCCTGCTCGGCGTCGGCCTCAACCTTTTGACGCACTTCTAATTTTTTGGAACCCATTATGTTAGTCCTCCTATTTATTTGA
>ULRO01087079.1_pt1 | contig 11698 bp, 10 predicted proteins | sample 1955421 | NCBI WGS metagenome assembly ULRO01 (sample SAMEA4835682, study PRJEB28245) | human gut metagenome | biome: gut microbiome; material: fecal sample | place: Denmark | collected 2008 | reverse complement strand
CACAAATTGTGACGCACATCTTGCAGAAAGCCTTTTTCAAATACGCTCTAGATTACCATTATTTAAGAAAATATCAAAGCGTAATTTTGAAAATCTGAAATTTAAATTACTTTCCGTCCCTGTACATATTTCCCAACCAAATTGCGGTCGTCGGACAGATAAACAAGCCTTTCTAGTCTGTCACGGGTGGAGATTTCCTGGGGATGACGGATATTGCTGTCGTCCAGAATCATGGCGTCGAATTCATAGCCTTTTTCGAAGCTGCCGACTTTTCCGAAGAAGGAGCCACCACCGATCGTGGCCATGTAAAAAGCTTCTTCCAGAGTAACCGGGGCCTGGGTCTGGTCCATCAGGCGCCAGCGGAGCTTGGAAACCTGGATGGCATCGGCAATTGCGCGGAACATGGAAAGGGAAAATCCACCGGCAACATCAGTTCCAAGACCTACGTGAAGTCCCATGTCAAGATAACGGCGGATGGGAGCGATTCCGGAAGCAATGTCGGTGTTGGATTCCGGGCAATGGGCGATGTAAACACCCTGGTCTTTGATCATCTGGATTTCCTCATCTGTGGAATGAACACAGTGGGCCATGATAGTAGGGCATGTATTGCTGCTTGCAGAAGCAGGATTGGAGACTTCTTCGTTTGCTGCAGGTTTCGTTCCAAACAATCCAAACATATCATACGCATCCCCATAAAATCTGCTTGTGGGACAAAGCTCCTTTACCCATGCAATTTCCCCGAAATTTTCAGACAGATGAGACTGAATTGGAATGTGGTATTCCCGCTGGATTTTTCCCAGCTCGGTCATCAGTTCATCCGTACAGGATGGGGTAAAACGTGGGGTTAGGATTGGGTAGGTGTGGTCGTAACGTCCCTTGATCTCTTCCAGCCACTGGCGTGTATCCTGTGCAGAAGCCTGTGCGCTTTTCTCCTGAAGCTCCGGTGCTCCATTGCGATCCATATTTACTTTTCCAACCATAGTTGTCAGACCGCTTTCCTCCAGCATGTCCATGAGAAGCTCCGTTGCCGGACGGTGCAAGGTGGCGAAAATGCAGGCTCTGGTGGTGAAGCTGTGCTTTAAGTCATCCACGAAAATGGAGTAAGCCTTTTTCGCATAGGACAGGTCAGCGTACTTGGCTTCCTGTGGGAAAGTGATGGTGTTCAGCCAGTCCAGCAGCTCCAGATCCATGCCGGTTCCGCGGTAAGCGTACTGGGGAGCGTGCAGATGAAGGTCAGTGAATCCTGGGATGATCAGTTGATCACCCATGTCTTCTACCGGAATGTCCTTATATTCTGCCGGAAGCTGGGAAAAAATACCAGCACAGAGACTGTTTTCACAGACTACATAAGAGTTTTCATGAAAAACAAGTTCTTTCTGATTCTTGCTGTAACAAATTGTACCTTTCAAAGCAAACAAATCTTTTTTCATATCAGACCATCCTTTCTGCCAGAGGCGAGGCAAAGTAAAACTCCGGGATAGTTTGCGGCTGAGAACGTACTGCCGGAAACATGCAAAATGTGATTTCGGGCTGATTCAGCAATAAAAAAACCACCCGGAAAATGCCATACCTGCACACCTCTTCGCATGCAGCTTATAGACAACTATTAGGGTAGTTGGTAGAAACGTCCAACCAGATTATGGACATATATAAGCGTTTGCTGTTTTTATTTTATACCTTTATTGTACATGGTAAAGGGTGCAGAATCAAGGGGATTTTCACAAAAAAAATCTACATTTTCATATCTTTATTGCTGGATTTGTTATATAATGAAGTAAAATTTGCGGACAAGAAATTAGAGCGTGTTTGAAAAAGGCTTTCTGCAAAATCTCCCACAAAGTGGGGCGTGCAGATTGCGGGAATGATTTTTCAAACAGGCTCTAGAATGGAGATTGACATAACATGAGTTACAGTTTTAAAGGCCGTGTCAGATACAGTGAAATAGGCGAAGATGGTTGCCTGACTCTTCCTGGAATTCAGAATTATTATCAGGATTGCTGCACCTTTCAATCTGAGAATATAGGGCAGGGAATGAAGGCGCTGGAGGAACGCCAGAGAGCCTGGGTGTTGTCATCCTGGCAGATTGTGGTGAACCGATATCCGGGATTGGGAGAGACGATTGTGGCATCAACGGCGCCATATGGCTTCAAAGGCTTTCTTGGAATGCGTAACTTCACTCTGAAAACAGAAGATGGAGAGCTTTTATCCTATGCAAACAGTATCTGGACCAATATTGATACAGAGACCGGTCTGCCGGCCAGACTTACAGACGAAGACACCAGAGGATACGAACTGGATGAAAAGCTGGAGATGGATTATGCGCCACGTAAGATTGCCCTTCCGGAAGGGATGGAAGCTCAGGAGTCTTTTGCAATACAGAAACATCATCTGGACACCCATCACCATGTTAATAATTGTCAGTATATCCGCATGGGGGCAGACTATCTGCCAGAAGGCTTTGAAATCCGCCAGATGAGGGCAGAATATAAGAAGCAGGCACTGCTTGGAGACGTTTTTTATCCGGCAGTGAAGCTGGAAATGGGAAAGGTTACGGTTGCGCTTTCCACGGAGAATGGCGAACCTTATGCGATTGTAGAGTTTATGTCTGCATGAGGTGAGACTATATGAATATCATGTGAGCGAAATAACTGTATCGCTTTAGAGATATCTCCATACAGGGAGGTCAGTTGAGAATGGCGAAACAGGAAATTTTATTAGAAAGGCGGTTTACATAAATGAAAATTGGAATACTTGGAGCTGGAGGAATTGCAGTTCAGATGGCGAAAACAGTAGCTGGAATGAAGGATGTGGAGAATTACGCAGTGGCAGCCAGAAGCTTTGAACGGGCGCAGGCTTTTGCCGAGAAATACGGTTTTTCCAAGGCTTATGGCTCTTATGAGGAAATGCTTGCAGACCCGCAGGTGGATCTGGTTTATATTGCAACCCCTCATTCCCATCATTATCTTCATGCAAAGATGTGCCTGGAGGCAGGAAAAAATGTGCTTTGTGAAAAGGCGTTTACTGTAAATGCAGACCAGGCAAGAAAGCTTTTTGCCCTGGCGAAAGAGAAAAACCTGCTGATCACAGAGGCAATCTGGACCAGATATATGCCATCCAGAAAGATGATCGATGATATTATTTCAAGCGGTGTGATCGGTGAGGTGACAGCTGTTACAGCCAATCTGAACTATGCCATCAGTGAGGTGGAACGTATCCGTAAGCCGGAGCTGGCAGGCGGTGCGCTTCTGGATGTTGGTGTTTATACCATTAATTTCGCAAGCATGGTTCTTGGGGATAAGTTGAAGGATGTACAGGCAATTGCTATTTTCCGTGAAGGTGTGGATATGCTGGATACGATTGCTATGGTATTTGAAGGCGACCGCATGGCTACCTTGCAGTGTGGTGCCCGTGAAATTTCTGACAGAATGGGAAGTATTTTTGGAACCAAAGGTTATATTCAGGTGCAGAATATTAATAATCCGGAGAAAATCACAGTTTTTGACAAGGAGCATAAGGAGGTTGCAGCTTATTTGCCTCCGGCACAGATCACAGGCTATGAGTATGAGGTTGAGGCCTGCGCCAGAGCAATCGCACAGGGCGAAAAGGAATGCCCGGAAATGCCTCATGATGAGACTGTGCGTGTGATGGAGATCATGGATGGAATCAGGAAATCCTGGGGCTATGAGATTCCGCTTTATGAGTGATGAAATTTTATGAAAACTATAAGATACAAGTTTTTATGAAAAATATAAGACATTTGCATGTATAAAAAGGAGGATACAGCTATGCTTGAAAAATTAAAAGAAGAAGTTTACAAAGCAAATATGGACCTGCCGAAATACGGTCTGGTTACTTTTACCTGGGGAAATGTAAGTGGAATTGATCGTGAAAAAGGTCTTTTCGTAATCAAGCCAAGTGGTGTGGAATATGAGAAACTGACACCGGAAGACATGGTAGTTGTAGACCTGGAAGGTAATAAAGTAGAAGGTAAATATAACCCATCATCTGATACTCCGACTCATGTAGTTCTGTACAATGCTTTCCCGAAGATCGGTGGAATCGTACATACGCATTCCTCCTGGGCTACCAGCTGGGCACAGGCCGGCCGCGCAATTCCATGCTATGGAACTACTCATGCTGATTATATTTACGGTGAGGTTCCATGTGTCCGTAATCTGGATAAGAGTGAGATAGCGGAAGCTTATGAGAAGAATACTGGTATTCTCATTGCCGACTATTTCAAGAAGAGAGATTATGAGGCTGTTCCGGCTGTTCTTTGCAAGAATCATGGTCCTTTCACATGGGGCAAGGATGCGCACGAGGCAGTGCATAATGCAGTAGTTCTGGAAGAGGTTGCCAAGATGGCTTCCCGTTGCGAGCTGATTAATCCGAATGTGAAACCTGCTCCGCAGGAGCTTCAGGATAAGCATTACTATAGAAAACATGGTGCAAATGCTTATTACGGACAGGAAAATATTGAGTGAAAACTGAGATGAATTGCGTGACCGCTGTTTGTACTTTGAGATAGGTATGAATGGCGGTTACTTAATATTCGATGCTTTTAAAGGAGTAAAAATATAAGACGAACGACTAAGATAGTAGTTCGCCTTATAAAGATCATTTACTATATTCAATTTCCACTGGTTCCACACCTGTAAGTTCCACACTTCTCTTGTCCGGCTGTGTACAGCCAACGTAAATATGGAAGTGGCTGCCGTCCTCTGTTCTTGCGCCGGTTTCATCTACTACGGTGAAGGCCTTTGGAGCAATGGAAAGTGTGACGGTTTTTGTTTCGCCTGCTTTCAGAAAAACAGGCGTGAAAGCGGCAAGCTCTGGGTTTGGAACGGCCAGAGAAGAATCTGCATTCTTTATGTAAACCTGAACCACATCCCGGGTATCAATTGCGCCCTGGTTGGTGACAGTGGCCTGGATTGTAACTGGTGCTGCTGTGGTATTAGTGCCGCTTTCGAAACCTGCCTTGCCGGAAACACTTGTACCATTTGTGTCGGCTGCGCTGTTTTCACTGACAACTGCATCTGTCACTACTACCTTCCCATAAGTCAATCCATATCCAAATGGGAACTGCGCCTTATTCTCCATATAGCGGTAAGTACGTCCCTTCATGGCATAATCTGTAAAATCCGGAAGCTCTTCCAGGGTATTGTAGAAGGTCACTGGTAATTTGCCGGATGGGGAGACATCTCCGAACAGTACTCTTGCGGCGGCTTTTCCACCTTCAGCACCTGGGTACCACAGAACCATCACTGCATCAAAATGTTCTTCTGCATAAGAAAGATCAATGTCACTTCCTGCCATCAAGCAAAGAACAACCGGTTTGCCGGATTCAGCCATGGCTTCCATCAGATCCAGCTGAACCTGTGGAAGCTGCAAGGTCTCTTTGTCACCGGAAGCATAGCTGTTTCCGGTATCTCCTTCTTCACCCTCCAGTGTTTCATCAAGCCCCACGCAGAGAATTACGATATCGCTGTTTTCTGCAACGATTTTCGCTTCCGCAAGTCTGTCCTGAGTAAAAGCAAGATGCTCGGTGCGGTCGCGGAAAAGGTCACATCCTACAGAGGCAAGCACACGTACATCATCTCCAAGGTAATCCTGAATACCTTCCTGGATCGTGCAGTAGCGGGAAGCTGTACCGTGATAATTGCCTACCAGAGCCTTACGGCTGTCTGCATTTGGTCCAACGATTCCAACTGTTTTGATCTTCTCTTTGTTCAAAGGCAGGATCCCATTGTTTTTCAGAAGTACAAAGCTTTCTTCAGCAGCCTTTTGGGAAAGTGCCAGATGGGCAGGTGACTCCACCTCAGAATAAGGAATTTTGTCGTATTCTGTTTCTTCAAATAATCCCAGCAGATATCTGGTAGTGAAAAGGCGGATGGCGGATTCCGTGATGGTATCCTCGGAGATCAGTCCTTTTTCATAAGCTTTCAAAATGTGAAGATAAGTGTTTCCGCAGTTCAGATCGCAGCCATTGTTCAGTGCTAATGCAGCCGACTCTGCCGGGGTGCTGGTTACCATATGATGCTCGTGGAAATCCTTGATGGCCCAGCAGTCGGAAACGAAATATCCCTGGAAGCCCCAGTCGCCGCGAAGTATTTTCTGAAGGGAAGGACTTCCGCAGCAAGGCTCTCCGTTGGTGCGATTGTAGGCACCCATGAAGCCTTCCACGTCCGCTTCTCTGGTTAAAGCTTCAAATGCTGGGAGGTAAGTTTCTTCCATATCCTTCGGAGTTGCGATTGCGTCAAATTCATGGCGGATGGCCTCCGGACCGGAATGGACTGCAAAGTGCTTGGCGCAGGCAGCGGCTTTCATAACTTTGCCATCGCCCTGGAGCCCTTTTACAAAAGAGACTCCCAACTCTTTCGTAAGGTAAGGATCTTCACCGTAAGTTTCATGTCCCCGTCCCCATCTTGGATCACGGAAAATATTTACGTTTGGCGACCAGAAGGTAAGACCTTTGTAAATGTCACGGTCTTCTTCCTGGGAATATGCATTGTATTTGGCACGACCTTCGGTAGCAATGGTATCTGCAATCTGTCCCAGAAGTTCGGTGTCAAAAGTGGCGCCAAGTCCAATTGCCTGCGGGAAAATTGTGGCCTGTCCGGCGCGGGCAACTCCGTGGAGCGCTTCATTCCACCAGTTGTAGGCGGGGATGCCAAGCCGCTTGATTGCAGGTGCGTCATAGCGTAGCTGACTTGCTTTTTCCGCTAAGGTCATCTGGCTGACCAGTTCGGTCGCTTTTTTTCTAGCCTTTTTTCTATCCATAATGTTTCTCCTTGTTGCAAAACATTGAGCCATATAAGGTTTGTGACCCACAAATAGCAGGTTACGTTGTAAAGCGAGTGTGAGTTTTCGGGCTGCATATCATCCTTTTACTGCACCTGTGGTAAGACCTTCTACGATCTGGTTACTGAACAGTGAGTAAACAACAACGGTAGGTGCGATTGCGATAATGATCGCAGCAAACATCTGCACATAGTTGGTTGCGTAAGGACCAACGAAATAGGTCAGTGTAACCGGCAGTGTCTTTTTCATAGGATCAGAGATAAATACCATGGCAAGAAGCAGCTCGTTCCAGTTGTTGATGAAGGTCATCAGACCGGATACGAAGAAACCGGTTCTGCAAAGTGGCAGTGCGATCCGGAAAAAGCATCCGTAGATTCCGCAGCCGTCAATGGCAGCAGCCTCGAACATTTCTCCTGGCATGGAACGGAAAAATCCGGTAAGCAGGAAAATGGTCATTGGCAGGGAGAAGGTAATATAAGGAATCATCAATCCGCCCTGGGAATTGGTAAGACCAAGTTTCGCAAATCTTACAAAAAGAGGAATCAGAACACAATGTACTGGAACCATCATTCCGATGAGGAAGAAGGTGTGCATGAATTCCGATAATTTCCAGCGCATTCTGGCGATGGCAAAAGCTGCCATGGCGCCGAAGAAAAGACTGACAATCAGGGTAGCGCCGCAGACGATGACAGAGTTTATAAGGGCGGTGCCAAGTTTTCCCATCTGCCATGCCTGTGCATAGTTTTCAAAATGAAATACCTCTGGCAGGGAAAATGGTGCGGACATAACACCAGCGTTATCTTTCAGAGATACGGACAGCATCCACAGAAGCGGAGCCAGATAAATAACTGCCAGGATCACCAGCAGGATATAAATCACTACGATTACCGGTTTTACCGGCTTTTTCGGAGCTTTTACTTTTACGTTGCTCATTTTCCCACCTCCTTATGACTCGTAAGTTTCAACTTTGATGACTTTCTTTACCAGAAGGGTTACAAGCAGGCAGAGCACCAGGAGAACTACGGAAATGGCGCTGGCGTAGCCGTATTTGAAATAGTTGAAACCTTCTGCATAAAGTTCAGTTGCAAGGACTTCTGTTCTGTGGTTCGGACCACCCTGAGTCATGTTGTAAACCAGGTCGAAGAACTTCAGAGAACCGATACAGTTCAGGGAAAGTGATGTGATCATCATTGGTTTGATCAGCGGAAGGGTAATGTAGCGGAATGCTTTTACCTTTGACGCACCGTCTATATAGGAAGCTTCATAAATGTCACGGGAAATTCCGGTGATCTGTGCCATATAAAGCATCATATTCTGACCAAGGTACTGCCACAGGGCAACAAATGCGATAACCCACATGGGAAGTACAATAAATCCGGTAGAGTCCATCAGCCACAGAGGTCCTTCAATGCCGAATTTTGCAAGCAGATTGTTGATACCAATTCTCGGATTGAAAAGGAAGGACCAGAGAAGTCCAAGTGCTGCTGAGGAAAGTACGCATGGAAGATAATAAATGTTCTTGAAAATGTTGCGGCCTTTCGGGATGTTGGTGAGCATAACAGCAAGTAAAAGACCGAAGATCTGCTGTGTGACTGCTGAAAAGATCATGAAAAAGATGGAGTTTTTCAGGGCAATACGGAATGTGGCGTCACCGAAAAACAGTTTCTTATAGTTTTTTAATCCCACAAATTCAGGGGGTGTAAGTGCTGCGTAATCGCAGAGTGAGTAGTAAACCATTTGTATCGTCGGGATGATCAGGACCAGAAGGAACATGATCAGCGCCGGGGCGATAAATACGAAAATGGCTTTTTTGTCGCGCAGAATTTTATCCATAATATCTCCTTCCGTCGAATGTTGCTGAAACCGGCCGGGAGTCTGCTTCAAAATAAACATACTCATGGTTTCAGGAAAAATCGGGGCCGTTTGAAAGGTACGACCGGTGTTTTGAGTAAAAAGACTGCCGCGGAACATGCCTTAGTCCGTTCCGCGGCAGCCATGTGCCTGTCTGAATTAACTGTCCGTCATAATGGACAGTACCATTCTTGATAAAAGATAGCAGGGATTATTCCCAAACGTTCTCCTCATAGAATGTCTGTACAGTCTGGAATGCTTCTTCTGGTGTCTGGTTGCCAAGGAAGATATCAACCATTGCGTTATCGAAGCAGTCACCAGCTTCTACAGATGCAAGGGACTCATTGTAGAATCCGAATGTACCAGTTGCCTTTGCCATGATATCCTGAACGTATTTCAGCTGTGCAGGAGCTTTGTTATAGTCGATCTCAAGGTCTTTGATGATTGGGAACTTGCCGCCGACTTCTGCTGTGTATTTCTGAGCTGTCTCGTCTGTGAACATTTTCATAAGAGCGATAGCTGCGTCCTGATGCTCTGTTGTGGAGCTCATCAGAAGGTTATCAGTTTTAACAATCATACGGTTCGGGTCGTTAGCACCGTCGATTCCAGGGAACTGGAAGACACCACATTTGGACTCGAAGTCTGGATTGTTGCCGTTGATCTGTGCGATTGCCCAGGAACCCTGAACCAGCATAGCTGCTTCGCCGTTATAGAAAGCTGCTGTAGCCTGGTCATTGGAATCTCCAGCTGCTGTAGCCTGGAAATACTGGGAAAGGTCTTTTAACTTAGTGCCTGCTTCAATGCAGTTCTCATCGGTCCAGTTAGCGGTATGGTCTGCGATAGCTGCAAGGTCAACGCCCTGACGGTCACACAGATAACCGGCGATCATGGATAAGCACCATGCGGTACCAGCGGAGCAGGAGATTGGTGTGTAGCCGGCATCCTGAAGCTTCTGGCATGCAGCGATCAGTTCGTCGTATGTGGTAGGAACTTCTACGCCAGCATCTGCGAACATCTCGGTGTTATAGTAAACGCAGGCTGCTGCGAAGTTGGTAGGAACTGCCATGATCTTTCCGTCATAAGTCATTCTTTCGAAAATACCATCTGTAAAGGATGCGTACCAGTCAGCTTCCTGATTCTCAAGGATATCGGTAAGGTCAGCTGCTGCACCTGCATTTACATATACGTCCATGTTTGGACCAGGGTTACAGATGTAAACATCCGGTGTCTGTCCGGCTGCGATCAGTGCGTTCAGCTTGCCATCGTACTCTTCCAGGTTGGTGGTGATCGGAGTTACGTGATATTTGCCATCGTACTCTTCGTTGAAACGATCAATGACTTCTTTGTAACCCTTGGAAATAAGATCTTCCGTAGCTTCCAGGTCATCCCAGAACATCCATGTGATTTCTTCAACATCATCAGCATAAACCGGTACAGATGTAACCAGTGTTCCAGCTGCCATTGCTGCAGCCATTAATATTGAAAGTGCTCGTTTCTTGTTCATATTGAACCTCCTTTTAAAAATTTAGATCTCGTATTTGGTAATTCTTACTATAGCAGAGATTGCCTGGGTTTTCTTTCTAATTCTTGTTTGTTTACTATCAATTATTGCTATCTAAAATTGTACAAAAACAAGTACATGTCAAAGTATATAATTTGAAACATAGAAAATTATGCAATATAGACAAAGATAAACGATACTTATTTAGATTTAAAATATAAATTTGGCTATATATTGATAAAAAAAGCAACATTTGATACAATACAAACATATTGAAAAACGCAATATTTGAGAACTAAATGACAATATTTGATACTGACCGTCGGAAAATGATATATGTTGGGAAAATTCAAACACGCTCTGGTAAAAGGGTGAAACTCAGGAGCATTATAATAAGAATATACAGGGAAGGAGCATGGGGAAATGATACATAAGCTTAGTGGAATACATGAAACAGTAGATTTCCGGGAAGATGAGCAGGTTTGTCTCTATTATAATGATGAATACGAGAATTACCCACCGCACTGGCATACCTCCTTCGAGGTACTTATGCCAATCGTAAATGGCTATAAGGCACTGTGCGGTGGAAAGGAATACAATCTGCGTGAGGGGGATGTGCTGATTATCGGTCCGTGTATGCTTCATGAGCTTTTTGCTCCGGAAAGCGGAGAGCGGATTATTTTTCAGCCGTGTCTGAACAATATTTCTACCAAGGAGCTGAACTTGCTTACTATGATTATAACCCCGGCTACTTTGATTACACCGGAGGGGTATCCGCAGATTTATGAAAAAGTAAAAACGCTTATGCTGGAAATCAAAGAGGAATATTTCGGTGAGTCTCCCTATCTGGAAACTATGATTATTTCGAAATTCCTTGAGATTCTTACATGCGTTGGAAGACAGCGTGTAAATGCACATACTGTAGCGGGACAGCAGAAGGAAAACGGAGCAAACAGCAGGCAGAAGGAATATGTGGAGAAGTTTATCCTGGTTACAGATTATATTAACAATCATTTTGCGGAAGATTTGAGCCTGGAGGGAGTGGCTTCCCAGGCAGGATTCAGTAAGTATCATTTTTCCAGGTTGTTTAAGCAGTATACAGATTCTACTTTTTATAAGTATTTGAATCAGAAGAGAATTGAATTTGCAAAAACGTTGCTGCAGGATCCAGAAGTGAGTGTGACGGAGGTGGCATTTAAATCGGGGTTTTCCAGCCTGTCGGCGTTTCTTCGGATGTTTAAGCTGATGAATAATTGTACGCCTACGGAGTTTAGGGAGATGTATGACAGGACGAAGATGGGGAACTAGAGCGTGTTTGAAATAGCAGGTGTCAATTTTATTTAGGTATTGATTTCTTATAGGAAGAAAATTATTATGGCATTAGAGCCTGTTTGAAAAAGCATTATTGCAAACTGCACGCCAAAATTGTGACGCACGTCTTACAGAAAGCTTTTTTCCAAACATGCTTTAGGGGATAAGCTGGTTATTCCTGACATTATAAAATGATATGAGTGTCAAAAGGTCTTTTGACACTCATTTGATACC
>ULRO01047331.1_pt1 | contig 11712 bp, 9 predicted proteins | sample 1955421 | NCBI WGS metagenome assembly ULRO01 (sample SAMEA4835682, study PRJEB28245) | human gut metagenome | biome: gut microbiome; material: fecal sample | place: Denmark | collected 2008 | reverse complement strand
ATATAACCAAAAAAGAATTAGATGCACTTCAAACATGTATTGATAAAATGAGTGATAATTCAGAAAGAAAACAATTAGAAAAACAATTTCAAAAAATCAAATCATTTTATAATTTACAACAAACTTTAAATCATTTCTTTGAAAATAATATTATCAAAAAAGGAATTACAAAAACAGATTTGTTAGCATATCAAAAGAAGTTAGAAAAAAGATCCCAAGTAGAACAATCATTATTAAAAGATAAATTAAATCAAGGAATTGAACAATTAACACAGACAGAGATGGCAATTTCAAAGTTAAGAAGTCTGTTTCAAGATGATGAATTATCTCAAGTGCGTGAAAATATCAATCGAAAAGAGTACAATGATGTGTATCAATTTATGAAAAGTTTACAACAAAATTGGGTATTTTCAGATTATGAAGAGAAATTTCAATTAGTAAATGAATTTATTACTAAAAAAGAAGAAGCGGCAAAAAGAAAAGCGGCGGAAGAAAGGGAAAGACAAAAACAGATTGCTTTAGCTGAACAACGTAAAAAAGAAGAAGAACAGCGAAAAATAGATGAAGCTTATGTTGAAATAACAGAAATTGAATTTATTAATCAAAGAACCAATCAAGTGTTAAATGGATGTGAAGCTGCATCCCTACTAATGTCACTTCACTATCGTGGATATGCAACGAATCATAATCTTGTTTCCTTTGCTAATGCTATGCCAAAACACGATACAGATCCTCATCAAGGATTTATTCATTCAATTTTTGACTTAGAACCTAAAAACGTCACCCACTGGATTGCTCCTGATGCATTAGCTCGTTTTGGTTCAAATTATGCGACAACTACGAACATCTCAGGGAGCTCACCAGAGCAATTAAAAGAATATATTAATCAGAGAAAACCTGTGGTGGTGTATACAACATCGAATTTTAATTATCCATCTACATGGGATGGGGAAGTACCTTTAAATTTACATGTTGTATTGTTAACAGGATATAATCGTATTACAGGAAATTATATTGTATTAGACCCATGGAGTGGCAGAAAATTAATTTCTAAACAGAAGTTTGAATCAATTTATAATTTAATGAGATATGCAGTAGTCGTTCAATCATGACTACTTTTCTCATGGAAAAACAGGAAATTTGTGGTAAAATGAAAGTGGTGATAAAAATGGCAAAAATTCATATTATGGATGAAATTCTCGCCAATAAAATTGCAGCTGGAGAAGTTGTAGAACGTTGTAGTTCTGTTGTAAAAGAATTGGTAGAAAATAGTATAGATGCACAGGCTACAGAAATTAAAATAGAATTAGTAGATGCGGGAACAAGAGAAATTAAAGTAACAGATAATGGTACAGGAATGGACCGAGAAGATGCAGTGAATGCTTTTGGAAGACATGCGACAAGTAAGTTAACATCAGAAGATGATTTATATCGTATTGAAACATTAGGGTTTCGTGGTGAAGCACTTCCTTCCATCGCTTCTGTAAGTGAGGTTACTCTTACTACATCAACAGGGGATGTAGGTACCATAGTAAAAATAAATGGAGGTAAATTAATATCAGTTGATCGTGGTGATGCCAGAAAAGGAACTATTTTTCAAGTGAAAAATTTATTTTATAATACTCCAGCACGTTTAAAACACTTAAAAAGTTTATATGCAGAACTAGGTAGTATTACAGACTATGTGAATAAAATTGCACTTTCTCATCCTGATATTAAATTTCGTTTAATTAATAATGATAATGAAATTTTAAATACAGATGGAACCAATCATTTATTAAAAACAATTAAGTCTGTTTATGGATTGAATGTTGCTCGTAAAATGATAGAAGTAAGTGCTAGCGATGATGATTATACAGTTTATGGCTATATTTCTATGCCAGAAGTCCATCGCTCTTCAAGAAATCACATGGTAACGATTGTCAACGGCCGTGTGGTTAGAAATCAAGAATTAAATCGTGTTATCAATGATGCTTATCACTCTTTTAAACCAGATACGAGATATCCAATTGTCGTATTAGAAATTCACGTTGATTCTAGTTTAGTAGATGTCAATATTCATCCTACTAAGATGGATATTAAGTTTAGTAAATTAGAAGAATTAAAAGGATTAATTACCAATATGATTCGTGAAAAGTTACACCATAAGAATTTAATCCCTAATGCTGATTTAGAAACTGAAGCAAAAGAAGAAATTAAAAAGCCAAAATATGTAGAACAGACACTTGTATTAGAAAAAGAAATTGCTGAGCCAAAAGAACCAGTATTGGATTTTGAAGAAGAGGAAATTCCTATTAATTCTGATTTGATAGAAGAAGAAACAGAAGAGAAACTTTTAGAAGAATCACAAAAAGAAAACAATCAAGAAATTGAAATGAAAAAAAGGATGCCAGAAATGTATCCTGTTGGAATTGTTCATGGTACATATATTATTTGTCAAAATGAAGATGGTATGTTTTTAATTGATCAACATGCAGCCAAAGAAAGAGTAAATTATGAATATTATATGAAGAAAATGGGAAATCCTAATATCGTATCAACACCATTATTATTTCCTATTACAATAGAATTATCTAGTTCTGAATTTGTCTTAGTGAAAGAAAAATTAGATGTGTTGAGAGATCTTAAATTTGTAGTAGAGGAATTTGGTTATCAATCATTATTAATTAAAGAACATCCAGCATGGCTACCACAAGATTATGTAGAAGATAGTATTCGTAAGATTATTGAAATTATTATCCAGGAAGGGAAACATTTTTCTATTGAAAAATTCAATGAAAAAGTCGCAACTATGATGAGTTGTAAACATGCGATAAAAGCCAATCAATATGTCGATATGAAAGAAATTGAACAATTGATTTACGATTTAAGAAATTGCGATAATCCATTTAACTGTCCTCATGGTAGACCGACTACTGTCTTTTTTACAAATTACGATTTAGAAAAATTATTTAAACGTAGTGGTTTTGAAAATTTAAAATAAAAAGGAGGAATTCTATGAATATTGATACAACGACAACATTTGCTCATGATAATGAATTTCAATTGGCCCTTACAATCGCAATACCAACTGGAAATCCACGAGGAATTATTTTATTTGTTCCGGGAATTTATGAGACGAGTGATATGTATCACTCAGTATATGAAACATTTTTAAAGGAACAATTTATTTGTGCAAGTTATGATCATCGTGGTACGGGAAAAAGTATCCATTTTGAAAATGAAATTGGATATTTAGGAAAAGATGGAGCCAATGGATTAGTACAAGATATTTACATCATGATTCAAACAATTTCTAAGATGTATTCTGGTCTTGCAATATTTTTGGTAACACATGATTATGCTAGTTTAATGGCTATCAATTTCTTAAAAGAATACGATGATCGTATTCGTGCGTTAGCTCTTATTAATCCAATTTCTTTATATTCAGGATTAAAACGTCAGAGATTATTTTATGAGTATACATCGATTATGACACCTACTTATTTTAAAAATCAATTTCTGAATCAGATGTTTTATAAAAAAGTAGAAAAGAGAAAAGGAGCTAATTTACCATTCTTATATACAACAAAAAGCTTATATCATTTATGTGAAGTAGGGTATATGATACAACACCAAGGAACTTATTATTTAAGAAATACTAATTTACCTATTTTTATGGGAGTAGGAGAAAAAGATCATATTCGTGAATACGGAAATGCGACGAAAAATCTTCTTTCAAATATTGGTTATACTAATATAGATTACCGTACATATCCAGAGGGAACCCATAACTTATTTCAAGATGATGAAACAAGCCAATTGTTACATGATTTATTGTTATTTTTTACTTTAAGTTTATAGACTGATACATGTATCAGTTTTTTTACTATTTGCTTTCTTTTTGAATTTATTATATAATAGGGGACAAATTTAAGGGGGAGTCATTATGACATCAAAATTTGATAAGAAAGTAGAAGTAGAATTACAATGTTTTCCTGAAATGTTAACTTTCTACGGAAAATGTTTTGATTTGTATCGTAAAGCGAAAAGTGAAGCGCTGTTCCGTACGCAATTGCAAGCAATTTGTCCAGAACCATATATCGATCAAATATTAAAACAAATTCAATCATTTATTAAGATAGTTACTATGAAACAACAAGAGGCGGATTATTTTTTGCAATTACAAAAAAAGATACAAGAGGTGATTGAAAAGCAAGGGGATAAATTATCTAAAACAGAACAACAAGTTGTTTCTATTTTGGTAAGTGCTCCTAATGAAGCTTCATTTTACAATCAATTAAAAGATAAATATCAACCAAAAACAATTAATATGTATTTATCACGTATTCAATATAAATTATTTGGAGAAAAACCTGTTTTTTCTAAGGAAGATTCTAAGGTGCCAGATAAAGCTTGGAATTTTAAAGATTATCAAGCTTTTCAAAATGTGTATGAAACATACAAACCATATTTTACTGCCAATGAACAATTAATGATGTCTTATTTCTTGTCATCACAAACAGATCAAGAGCTAGAACAAAAACTCAGAGATAGGATGTCAAGAAATGCGTATGCGCTATGTAAGACAAATTTAAAAAAGAAATTATTAAACCCAACTGATTATGTAAAAAAGACAAATCAGTTGATGAATGAATTAAAATCATTGAAGTCTACTTATGAAACATATCAAATTTATCTTACAGAAAGTGAATGCCTTGTTATGGATGCAATTATTGCTTCTGATAGTCAAATAGAAGTAGAACAAAAATTACAAGGACAATTTGCAATTCATTCGATTCGAATATATGAATTGGATTTAAAAAGAAAATTATTAAACCCTGAGCAATTATTAAATCAAACAAATCGAAAATTAGAATCTTATCATAAATTAAAAAAAGTTTATGAAAATAACCGTAGTCAATTTACCAATAATGAATGTATGGTAATGGATACATTGCTATCTTCTAAAACAAATACCGAAGTATATTTAAAATTAAAAGATAAATTACCAAAGAAAATGATTTCTATTTATAAACAGAGATTAAAACAAAAGTTAGCTGTGTTAAGAGCAGCAGAAAAAGAGAAAAATACAAGTTCAATTTACTATTTATACCAACCATATATTCCAGAAGACTATCAAGATGCATATGAACACATAAATGCATTAGATGAAGGAGAAAGAAAAAAGGATTCTGAATTATATGAAAAATACAGTGCTGTAAATCGTTATTTACTACGTTGTGATCAAGCTGTAAAACAAGGTAATTCACTTCCTGGGTTTGTTGCTCGTAAACAACCTGCGAAACAAGATGCTAGAGAGTTAAAGATTAATGCTCTATTTCCGGGAGAGGTAAGAAATATGTTAGATTGTTCTATGGAACTTTCTGATGAAGAAAGAAAATTACTTTGTTTATTTTATGGAATTGGAACAACAAAACATTCTTTAGAACAATTACAACAAATATATTCTATTCCAAATCGTAATATATTGAAAAATCAGATTTATAACTTAATTGAAAAACTGCAACATGGAAGAAAAAATGAACATCCAGAGCAAAACGAGATGAGTAGAAAGATTAAGGAAAAATTTATTTTAGGAAGCTTACAATTATCAAAAGGGGAAGTAAGATTGTTAGATGCTTATTATGGATTAACTGGAAAGAAAAAAACAATTGAGGAATTATCCCGTATTTATCACACACCTAAAGATTCATTGATGAAAAAGATTCACTATGCATCTGAAACAGTTTTAAAAGCAAATACGTATACAAATCCAGCAATTGTGAAAGCACTTCAAAATATCTCTATAGAACCAGGTAAAGATAAACAGATTCAAGATCGCGATATTAGAGCATTACGTTTACCAATAAAACAGAGTATTTATTTAAATGTTTGTCCACTTTCCCCATCACAAAAGAAATTATTAGATTTGTTTTATGGATTATCTGATGATAGAGCCATTATGACTTCAGAAGAATTATCTAATAAATATCAAATACCACTTGATGCATTACGTTATTATCTCTATGAAACAGTTCGATATGTATTAAACTATGTTACTGAAATTGAGTTTCAAGAACAGATGAAAGAGAATGGGAAAATCAGTGAAGAGGACTTAGAAAAGAAATTAAAATTATCTAAAAAATAACAAAAGGAGTCAATTTGATTCCTTTTCTTTTCATATTTGTTGATAGAAAGAAAGAAAATATAGTATAATATTATAGATGAGGGAGCGTTGAATATGAAATTAAGTAATCAGTTTTTTTATACGTTGAGAGAAGATGCCAAAGATGAAGAAACAAGAAGTGGTAATTATTTAGTTCGTAGTGGAATGATTAAAAAAGTAGGTACAGGTATTTATCTTTTTATGCCTCTTGGTTTACGAGTTATGAGAAAGATTGAGAATATTATTCGTGATGAAATGAATCAAGCAGGAGCTCAGGAGTTGTTGATGCCATCATTAATTCCAGAAGATTATTATGTCCAAAGTGGAAGAAAAGAAGTATTTGGCCATGATATGTTTTCTTTAAAAGATCGTTATGACCGTGGTTATGTGTTAGGTCCTACGCATGAAGAATTATTCGTCTATGCAGCGAAAGAAATGATACATTCTTATAAAGATATGCCATTTAATATTTATCAAATTGCTAATAAATATCGTGATGAACCGCGTCCACGTTTCGGACTGATTCGTACTCGTGAATTTACCATGAAGGATGCTTATAGTTTTGATGTTGATGATGAAGCTTGTGATGTTTCTTACCAAAAAATGTTCCGTGCTTATCAAAATATTTTTGATCGTATTGGTTTAGATTATAAAATTGTAAAAGCTGGTACCGGAGCTATGGGAGGAAATTTGTCTGAAGAATTTCAAGCAGTTGTTGAAATTGGGGAAGATACTTTAGTACTTTGTCCAAATTGTGATTATGCATCTAATTTAGAAGTAAGTACTTGTATTGTCGATGAAACAGAAAGCTATGAAGAAGAAAAAGAAATGGAACTTGTTCATACACCAAATGCTGGTACGATTGAAGAAATTGCTAACTTCTTGCAAGAAGATAAAAGTCACTTTGTTAAAACATTAATTTACAAAATAGATGATAAATTTTATGCATGCTTAATTCCAGGTGATCGTGATTTAAATGAAGAAAAGTTAAAACAGTTATTACATGCCAAAGAGGCTGTTTTAGCAAGCCCGGAAGAAGTGGAGAGAATTACAAAAGCAAAGGTTGGCTTTGCTGGACCAGTAGGATTATCTATTCCAATTGTAATGGATCATCACATTCAAATGATGAAAAATTTTATTGTTGGTGCTAATAAAAGTGATTACCATTATAAAAACGTAAATTTAAAAGACTTTAAAGTGAAAAAAATGGGAGATATTATTAACGTTCAAGAAGGTGATTTATGCCCTAAATGTGGTGCAAAATTAACATTTAAAAAAGGAATTGAATGTGGTAATACATTTAAATTAGGAACGAAATATTCAGAGAGCCTGGGTCTAAATTACTTGGATCAACATAATCAATTAAAACCAGTGGTTATGGGATGCTATGGAATTGGTCTAGCTCGTATTATGACTTCTATTGCTGAACAAAGAGCAGATGATATGGGAATTGCTTGGCCAGTCCAAATTGCGCCATTTGAAATTGCTTTAGTTGTTATTAATCCAAAAGATGAGGTTCAAAAGAAAATTGCAGATCAATTATATCAGACAATTGAAAGTATGGGCTTTGAAGTAATCTATGATGATCGTAATGAAAGACCAGGTGTTAAATTTAAAGATATGGAATTAATTGGTATTCCAGTACAAGTAACAGTTGGTAAAAAAGCTGGAGAAGGAATGATTGAAATCAAAAAACGTGGTGGTGAAAAAGAAGAAATTACGATTGATTTATTAAACGAAAAAGTAATTGAATATTTAAATCAGTAAGAATCAATACATATTGATTCTTTTTTTTATCTAAAATATGACAAAAAAGGAACAATTCCCATGGCATAATAAAGATGGTGATATTATGAAAAAAGCATATCTTGTACCTGTGGTATTATCAATTGTAATCGGATCTGTAATTGGAAAAACAATGTGTGATGAATATCATACGACAAGTGAAACGAAAAGTGTTTTTCAAACCACAAATTCTTTAAAAGTATATTATTTACAGTATGGAGTTTATTCCAATGAAGAAAATATGAAGAAAAGTGTATTGAGCCTTCCATATTATATTTATCGTATCGAGGATAATCAATATCATGTTTATATTGGTGTTACTAGTAAAGAAGAAAATGTAGTTAAGTTGCAGGATTATTTTAAATCTTTCGGGTATGTTACTTATAAGAAGGAAGGATATATTAAAAATCAAGAATATATGGAAAAGTTAAATACTTTGGATGAGATGTTAATGAAAGTAAGTGATCAAGAAACAATTAATGAAATTAATCAAAAAATATTAGAAAGTTATAAGGAGGAGTGAGATTGAATTTAAAGATAAAAGAAATACCGCAAGATGAAAGGCCGAGAGAGCGTTTACTTCGTTATGGAAGCGAGCAGTTATCGAACGAAGAGCTATTAGCTATTTTATTAAAAACAGGAACAAGAGATATGAGTGCTAAAGTATTAGCTTCTTATCTTTTAAAAGAATTAGGAAGTATTTCAGCATTACAACATACTTCATATCAAGTTTTAGCGCATATGAAAGGAATTGGTAATGCCAAAGCTTGTACTATTTTAGCAGCCATAGAATTAGGAAAAAGAGTCTTACAAAAAAAGTCTATTTTATTTCAGAAATTTGAAGATGCCTATCAAGTTGCTTCTTATTATCAAGATAAAATTGGAACTTTAAAACAAGAATACTTTATCTGTATTTATTTAGATGTCAGTAAGAAACTCATTCATGAAAAAGTACTGTTTATTGGAACATTAAACCGTAGTTTAGTACATCCTCGTGAAGTATTTAAAGAAGCATATCAAGTGAGTGCTAGTTCGATTATATGTATTCATAATCATCCAAGCGGAGAAGTGTTACCAAGTAAAGAAGATATGGTATTTACATCACAACTTGTCAAAGTAGGAAAAATGCTTGGAATAGAAGTGATCGATCATATTATTATTGGAGAAGATAAATACTATAGTTTTTTTGAAAATAATCGAATAGCACTTTAAAAAATAATTGATTTATATTATAATGAATAAAGGTGATTTTATGTACGAGAAAAAGACGATCAATAAAAAATATATAATTTTGATTGCAGTGTTCGTGGTAGCTTTAGTACTAGGAATCACAAATGCGATTATTATGAATAAAGAAAATTTAAGTCCATTTGAAAAATCCATTAAAGATGCGACTTTAGCAGTTACTAAAATTCTTTACAAACCAGTTGAATTTGTCAAAGATAAGATGAAAGAACATAGTGAAAAACAAGATTTGTATGAAAAATATAAAGAATTAGAAAAGAAAGTAAAAGAAACGGACTTAATTCAAAGTGAAAAAGAAGAATTAGAACGAGAAGTAGAAAATTTAAAAAAGACATTAGGATTGAATCAGACATTATCGGAAAGTAGTTATTTAAATGCAACAGTTGTCAATCGTAATTTAGGTTATTGGTATAATACCATTACCATTGATAAAGGAAGTTATAATGGGGTAGAAAAAGATATGCCTGTTATTGTCAGTGAAGGGTTAATTGGCAAAGTAACAAAAGTAACTAACTTTAATAGTACAGTAAAATTAATTACAAGTGATGATGTGAATAATAAAACTTCTGTGAAAATTAAAGTTGGGGATAAGTTTGTATACGGTTTATTATCTGGTTATGATAAAAAGAAGAGAACTTTTATCGTAGAGGGAATTAGTGATAATACAGAAATACCAAAAGACTCTGTCGTTACAACAACAGGAATGGGAGATTCATTCCCAAGTGGAATTGTCGTTGGTACCGTAAAAAGAGTGACAACAGATAATTTTGATTTAGCAAAAACAGTGGAAGTTACAAGTAATGTCGATTATGACGATTTAAGTTTTGTTACAATTTTGAAAAGGAAGGCATAACGATGCAGTTAGCAATTATTGTGACAATTCTTTCTTTCTTCTTAGAAAGTTTAGTTAGTAATTTTGTTTCTATTAATAGTAATTTGTTTCTTCCACTTTTTACAATTGTTGCTCTTGTGATTATTTACCCTTACTTTAAAAAAGATCGTTCTAATTACTATAAAGTAGCGGCAATACTAGGGTTATTTTACGATATTGTTTTTACAGATACATTGATTTTAAATTTATTTCTCTTTTTAATGACAGCATATTTTATTACGAAGATGAATTATATGCTTTCTAATAATTATTTCAATGTAGCCCTTATGACTGTTTTAGCAATTGCTTTTTATCGTTCTATTTCCTTTTTTGTATTAGTAATTATCGGTTATTTACCTTTCTCTTGGTTTGCGCTAGGAAGAGGAATTACGACAAGTTTGTTATTAAATGTTGTATATGCAGTTATTTTATATGGAATTACAGATTATGTTTCACAGAAATATCACATTACAAAAATCGATTAGATGGAATGTTTCCATCTTTTTTTCATATATCTAATTAGGTGATAGGATGGATATTGAACGTGTCAAAAAAGAGATGAAAAAGAAACATCAATATAGTGAGGATAGAAAAAGACAACATAAAACGACTATTATTAAAAAGGGACATCAAAAAAAGATTACATCATTTATCATACGTTTTTCTTTATGTGTGATTATTACATTATTATGTTTCATTTTATTAAAGAAAAATCCTCGTTGGAAGAGTCAGTTTTACGAATATGTTTTTGAAAAGAATTTTAGCTTTGCTACTGTGAATCAAACATATCAAAAATATTTTGGTAGTCCCATTCCTTTTTTTGATCAATTAGTAGAGGAACCAACAAAAGCAGTCTTTCAAGAAAAATTGACCTATAAAGGGGAGAAAAAGTATCAGGATGGGGTGAAATTAACGGTCGACAATGATTTACTCATTCCTTCCTTAGAAAGCGGTATTGTGGTGTTTATTGGTAAAAAGGAAGGGTATGGAAATACCTTAATTGTCCAACAGGCCAATGGTATTGATTGTTGGTATGGAAATGTAAAAAACTTAAGTGTTAAATTATACGATTATGTTGAAAAGGGTAGTGCTTTAGGAGAAGCTGATGGAAAGAAATTATTTCTAGTATTTAAAAAAGATGGATCTGTACTAGATTATAAACAATATATTAATGGTTAAAAAGATATACATTCATCCTCTTTTTTTTCTCTGTACTGGGATTGCCCTTATGACTGGTTTTATCAAACCATATCTTTTATTATTTTATCTTTTCTTTATTCACGAATTAGGACATATTTTAGCAGCCCTATACTATCATTGGAATATAAAAAAAATAATGCTTTTACCTTTTGGAGGATTAACAATTTTCGAAGAAACATTAAATAGGCCCATGAAAGAAGAATTAGTAATTACAATCATGGGTCCAATTTTTCAAACATTAGCTTATTTACTCCTGGCTCCTGTTATAGATAAATCATATTTTTTAACACTTCATCTATCGTTTCTCTTATTTAATTTACTTCCTATTTATCCTTTAGATGGTTCAAAGTTAGTATTATTGTTTCTCGAACGATATATCTCTTTTTATCACAGCTATCAAACAATATTATGGATATCTTGCTTTCTTTCTATATTCTTGTTTTGTATGCTACCGCAAAACTTT
>ULRO01082906.1_pt1 | contig 11729 bp, 7 predicted proteins | sample 1955421 | NCBI WGS metagenome assembly ULRO01 (sample SAMEA4835682, study PRJEB28245) | human gut metagenome | biome: gut microbiome; material: fecal sample | place: Denmark | collected 2008 | reverse complement strand
CGGGAGCTGTGCCAGCGCCGGGGTCTCCACCCCTATATTCTGGCGGTGGTGCAGGACCCCTTCAAGACGGTGGCTCTCACCTCCGTCACCGACTACCGGGGTACCCCCTACGACCTTCATTTTCTGGGCGCACGGGATATGCTGTACTCCGAGAGCAACATCCTCCACTCCCAGCTGGAGGCGGAGGCGCTGACCCGGCACCTGAAATGGGGCGACGAGGACGTGTTCTGGCGCTATGAGTTCAACTATCGCTCCTCCATCGCCTCGGTCATCCACCATCGGCTGAAGCTGCGGCTGGGTGTACCCGGTGCAGATAAGCCTCCGGCGGAGCGGACGGAGGAGGAAAAGCAGCTGCTGCGTGTCATCGAACACCGCCGCTGGAATGCCTATATGCGGACCGAGGGCTACTGTTACAGCGGCTCCACGGACCCGGCCAGCCGCAACGATCTGGGGAAGCTCCACAACTGTCTGGTACCCTTTGACGAGCTATCCGAAAAGGAGAAGGCCAAGGACGACGATTAAGGCTGAAAAGCACAGCGCTCCACCGTCATTTATGACGGTGGAGCGCTGTTATGTTTGGAGGAAGCGATCACTCTGCCGCTCCGGCAGGGGCGGTGGCTGCAGCGGCAGACTCCTGCGGTGCGGGGGTCAGCACCTTCACAAAGCAGCGGCGACGCTTGTGCTGCTCCAGCGGGAAGTCCTGCCACTGGCTCTGGACCTTCTCGTTGGTCTCCAGCATGGGGCCGGTCTCCGCCTGCTTTACGCCGAGCTTGAAGCAGCCGTGCATGACCTTGCTGATGATGACGGCGTTGACGCCCTTTTTCTGGAGGTCGGGACGCACGGCGATCAGCAGCAGATCGATGGTGTCGTTGCGGTGGAAGGCCTTCAGCACATCCGCCCAGCCGGTGGGGAACAGGCGGCCGTCGTGCTTTTTCAGGGCGGCGGCGATGCTGGGGGCCGCCACGCCGAAGGCTACCAGATCGTCATTTTCGTCCATGACGAAACAGGTGAGCTCAGGCCTGATGAGGGGGGCGAACTTCCCGGCGTACTTGCGGATCTGGTCGTCCGACAGTTCCACGGTGCCGTACAGGGGGGCATAGGCCACGTTCACCAGCTCGAATACCTTCCGGATCAGGGGCGGGTACTCCAGACGGCTGCGCACCTGATGGATGTGCAGGTGCTGCCGCTTCAGAACATAGGCGGCGATCTTCTCCCAGCGCTGGATGACCCGCTGATCCGTGGGGACGGAGATGAGATTCTCGGTCCAGTCCACGTCCTTGCCGTAGCCCAGAGCCGTCAGGTGGTCAATATAGTAGGGGTGGTTATAATAGGTAAAGAAGCAGCTGGTGCGGTCAAAGCCCTCCACCAGCATCCCCTCCCGGTCCATGTCGGTGAAGCCCAGAGGGCCGTGGACTTCCGTGCAGCCCAGCTGACGGGCCCAGTCCTCCACCGTCTGGAACAGGGCGGCGGATACCTCCCGGTCGTCGATGAAGTCCACCTGCGTGAAACGCAGGCGGTGGGTGCCCCACTTGTCGTTGGACTTACGGCTGAGGATGGCACCGATGCGGCCCACCAGCGTGCCGTCATCCCGGCTGGCCAGCCAGCAACGGGCCTCGCAGTAGCTGAAGGCGGGGTTTTTCTCACGGTCCCAGTCTGCCAGATCGTCGCTGTATGTACCGGGGATGTACTGGGGAACGTCTCTATATAAGTCGATGGGGAAGTTCACGAACTGGCGCAGCTGTGCCTTGGTCGTGCCCTCGGTGATATGGATCATGGTTCTTTCCTCCTGAGTGATACGCAGAATATACACAACAAGATTAGACCTTTTCCCCGCAAAATGCAAGCCCTGTGTTGACTTTCTCATAAAAGGGGGCAAAATGCCCTTTGGGGGAAAAGGTGACGCTGACCCTTGCCAGAAAGGGAAAAATGCGATAAAATATCCCTGTTGCCCACCGAAAAAGTTTTGTGGGCCTGCAAGGAACGATACCGGGAGCTATCCCGGCAGGAGGCATATATGACCAAGAAGAAAACCTATGACAACGACAGTATCTCCAGTCTGAAGGGGGCGGACCGGGTCCGCAAGCGGCCCGGCGTCATCTTCGGCTCCGACGGGCTGGAGGGCTGCGAGCACGCCATGTTCGAGATCCTCTCCAACGCCATCGACGAGGCCCGTGCAGGCTATGGCCGGCTCATCACCGTGACCCGCTTTGCCGATCTCTCCATTCAGGTGGAGGATCAGGGCCGTGGCTGTCCCGTGGACTGGAACGAGAAGGAGGGGCGCTACAACTGGGAGCTGGTGTTCTGCGAGCTGTACGCCGGAGGCAAGTACGACAACGAAAACAGCGACAACTACGAGTACTCGCTGGGGCTCAACGGTCTGGGCTCCTGTGCCACCCAGTACGCCAGCCGCTATATGGACGTCACTGTCTGCCGGGACGGCAAGGAGTACCGCCTGCACTTTGAACAGGGCGAGATCGCCGGGGAGATGCGGGTGACGGAGCTCAAGCGCCGCCATACCGGCTCCACCATCCGCTGGCTGCCGGATCTGGAGGTGTTCACCGACATCGACATCCCGGCGGACTACTACCGGGAGGTGCTGCGGCGGCAGGCCGTGGTCAACGCCGGGGTCACCTTCCGCCTGCGGTGCGAGGTAGCGCCGGGAAAGTTTGAGACGGAGGACTTCCTCTATGAGCACGGCATCCGGGACTATCTGGCGGAGCTGGCAGGGGAGGATCCCCTGACGGAGCCGGTGTGCTGGGAGACGGAGCGCCGGGGCCGGGATCGGGCGGACAAGCCGGAGTACAAGGTGAAGCTGAACATCGCATGGTGCTTTTCCAACCGGGTCCACCTCATCGAGCACTACCACAACTCCAGCTTTCTGGAATACGGCGGCAGTCCCGATAAGGCCACCCGCCTGGCCTTCGTCTACGCCATTGACAAGTATCTCAAGGAGAACAATAAATACACCAAGGGGGAGAGCAAGATCACCTTCCCCGATGTGCAGGACTGTCTGGTGCTGGTGAGCAGCAACTTCTCTACCCAGACCAGCTACGAAAACCAGACCAAGAAGGCCATCACCAACAAGTTCGTGCAGGACGCCATGTCGGAGTTCCTGCGGGAGCAGCTGCAGGTGTACTTCATCGAGAACCGGGAGGCGGCGGAGAGGATCGCCAATCAGGTGCTGGTGAACAAGCGAAGCCGGGAGACGGCGGAGCGCACCCGTCTCAACACCCGGAAGAAGCTGACGGAGAAGATCGACATCGCCAACCGGGTGCAGAAATTCGTGGACTGCCGCACCAAGGATGTGTCCCGGCGGGAAATTTATATCGTGGAGGGCGACTCGGCTCTGGGCGCCTGCAAGCAATCCCGTGACGCAGAGTTTCAGGGGCTGATGCCTGTCCGGGGCAAGATCCTCAACTGTCTGAAGGCGGACTATCCCCGCATCTTCAAGAGCGACGTCATCACGGATCTGATGAAGGTGCTGGGCTGCGGCGTGGAGGTGCAGGGAAAGGCCGCCAAGGAGCTGAATCAGTTCGATTTGAACAACCTCCGCTGGAGCAAGGTGGTCATCTGCACCGATGGCGACGTGGACGGCTTCCAGATCCGTACCCTGATCCTCACCATGCTCTATCGGCTCTGCCCCACCCTCATCAAGGAGGGCTACGTCTACATTGCCGAGACGCCGCTGTTCGAGATCACCTGCAAGGAAAAGACGTGGTTTGCCTACTCCGAAAAGGAGAAGGCGGAGGTGGTGCGCCAGCTGGAGGGCAAGAAGTACAAGGTGGATCGCTCCAAGGGACTGGGCGAGAACGACCCGGAGATGATGTGGCTGACCACCATGAATCCGGAGACCCGGAGGCTGGTGAAGGTACTGCCGGACGACGCCGAGGAGACGGCCCGTGTCTTTGACCTGCTGCTGGGGGACAACCTCTCCGGCCGGAAGGACTATATCGCTGAAAACGGCTGCCGCTATCTGGATATGATCGACGTGAGCTGAGGGAGCGTATGGGCCGGGCGGGACGATGTGGGCATCGGCCCCTACATGCGCCTGCCGCCAGACGCTCCGTAAGGGACGATATCTGTGTCGGCCCGGCTGCGCCAGTTCCCAAGCGTTTTTTGGCGGGGTCATCTTTCTCCCGCCAGTTTGAATACGAAAGGAATCATCTTTCATGGCAAAGAAGAAAACAGAAGAGAAAACCGTCCATCGTCCCGCCGATCCCAATGTCATGGGGCTGCGGGGGACGGTGGTGGAGCAGCCCATCACCCGCACACTGGACGAGAACTATATGCCCTACGCCATGAGCGTCATCGTCTCCCGGGCCATTCCGGAGATCGACGGCTTCAAGCCCTCCCACCGGAAGCTGCTGTACACCATGTACAAGATGGGGCTGCTCACCGGCGGGCGCACCAAGTCCGCCAACATCGTGGGCCAGACCATGCGCCTCAACCCCCACGGCGATCAGGCCATCTACGAGACCATGGTGCGTCTGGCCAAGGGAAACGAGTCGCTGCTGCACCCCTTTGTGGACAGCAAGGGCAACTTCGGCAAGGTCTATTCCCGTGACATGGCCTATGCCGCCAGCCGCTACACCGAGGCAAAGCTGGCCCCCATCTGTGCCGAGCTGTTCCGGGATCTGGACTGTGACGCCGTGGACTTCGTGGACAACTACGACAACACCACCAAGGAGCCTACCCTGCTGCCCACCACCTATCCCAATGTGCTGGTGTCGGCCAATCAGGGCATCGCCGTGGGCATGGCCTCACAGATCTGCGGCTTCAATCTGGCGGAGGTGTGCGACACCACCATCGCCCTGCTGAAAAATCCCGACCACGACATCGCCTCCACCCTGCTGGCGCCGGATTTTCCCACCGGCGGGCAGCTGGTGTGTGACCCGGCGGAGCTGGCGGAAATTTACCGCACCGGCCGGGGCGGCGTCAAGGTCCGGGCCCGCTGGCGCTATGACAAGAAGGAGAATCTCATCGAGATCTTCGAGATCCCCTACTCCACCTCCATCGAGGTGATCCTGGACAAGGTGGCGGAGCTGGTGAAGGCCGGCAAGGTCAAGGAGATCAGCGATATGCGGGACGAGTCGGACCTCAGCGGCCTGAAGCTCACCATCGACCTCAAGCGGGGGGTGGACCCGGAGAAGCTGATGCAGAAGCTGTATAAGCTGACGCCTTTGCAGGATACCTTCAGCTGCAACTTCAACATCCTCATCGCCGGGATGCCCCGTGTGCTGGGAGTCAAGGCCCTGCTGGAGGAGTGGATCGCATGGCGCACGGAGTGTGTGCGGCGGCGGGTATACTTCATCCTCTCCCGCAAGAAGGAGAAGCTGCATCTGCTGCTGGGTCTGAAGCGCATCCTGCTGGACATCGACAAGGCCATCGCCATCATCCGGGAGACGGAGGAGGAGGCCGAGGTCATCCCCAACCTGATGATCGGCTTCGGCATCGACGAGAAGCAGGCGGAATACGTGGCGGAGATCAAGCTCCGCAACATCAACAAGGAGTACATCCTCAAGCGGGTGCAGGAGACAGAGAGCTTGCAGGGAGAGATCCAGGATCTGGAGGACACCCTGCAAAAGCCCGCCCGCATCCGCAGGATCATGGTGGAGGAGCTGACGCAGGTACGCAAGAAGTACGCCCAGCCCCGGAAAACCGAGATCATTTACAGCCACGAGGTGGAGGAGTATCGGGAGGAGGAGCAGGTGGAGGACTATCCTGTCACCGTGTTCCTGTCCCGTGAGGGGTATTTCAAGAAGATCACGCCCCAGTCCCTGCGGATGAGCGGCGAGCAGAAGTACAAGGAGGGCGACGGCCCCGGCCAGCAGGCGGAGGCCACCAATGCCGCCGAGGTCATGTTCTTCACCGACCGGTGTCAGGTCTACAAGACCCGCCTCAGCGAGTTCGGGGACAGCAAGGCCTCGGTGCTGGGAGACTATCTGCCGGCGAAGCTGGGCATGGACGAGGGCGAGAGCGTGGTATATATGGTGCTGCCGGGGGATTACAGCGGGCATCTGCTGTTTTTCTTTGAAAACGGCAAGATCGCCCGTGTGGAGATGAAGGCCTACGCCACCGTCTCCAACCGCCGCAAGCTCACCGGGGCCTACTCCGACAAGAGCAGGCTGGTGGCCATTCTGCCGCTGGCGGAGGATCGGGAGCTGGCGCTGCTGTCCACGGAGCCCAGGGCGCTGATCTTCCACACGTCCCTGCTGCTGCCCAAGGCCACCCGCTCCACGCAGGGCGTGGCGGTCATGACCCTGAAGCCCAAATACCAGCTGCAACGAGTCTGCACGCCGGAGGAGTCCGGTATCGTGAATCTCCCCCGCTATCGGGCCCGCAGCATCCCCGGTACCGGCGCTCTCCTGCGGCCGGAGGACCGGGGCGAGGAGCAGCTGACCCTGTTGTAAGAAAAAAGGAGGAGCCTATGAAACGGAACGTCCTGACGCAGTATCTCATCATCACGGCGTCCTGCGCCCTGTATGCCGTGGGGTTCAACTGGATGTTTGACACCAACCACATCAGCGTGGGCGGTTTCACCGGTCTGGGGCAGATCATCAACTACCTGCTGCCGGGCCTGCCCATCGGCACCATCGTCATCATCCTCAACGTGCCGCTGTTCGTGCTGGGCTGGCGGTTCATCGGCAAGGATTTCCTGTTCTCCTCCATCTATGCCACGGCCGTCAGCTCCCTGATGATCGACGGTCTGGCGGCGGTGCATACCTTCAAGCCTATGGAGCCCATTCTGGCCTGTCTGTACGGCGGCGTCATCATCGGCGTCTCCTGCGGCATCATGCTGCGGGAGGGGGCCACCACCGGCGGCACGGAGCTGGCGGCCCGGCTGCTGAAGCTGAAGCTGGAGAGCCTCAGCATCGGTACCCTGTGTCTTGCCATCGACATTCTGGTGACGGTGACGTACGCCCTGATCTTCCGGGATCTGACCCGTGCGCTGTACGGCATGATCTCCCTGTCTCTGATCTCCGTGTCCATCGACAAGGTGGTCTACGGCCCCAATGCCGCCAAGGTGGCCTATATCATCAGCGACCGCCATGAGGAGCTGACCCGCCGCCTGCTGGAGCTGGACCGTGGTGTGACGCTTTTGCAGGGTAAGGGGGCTTACAGCGGCAGGGACAAGCAGGTGATCCTGTGCGCCTGCGCCCGGACACAGATCATCCCCGTGAAGCGGGCGGTGCAGGAGATCGACCCAGACGCCTTTGTCATCGTCTGCGACGCCCACGAGATACTGGGCGAGGGCTTCGGCGTATATGCGCCGGGCGGACTGTAAGGTGCGGCCATGAGAAAACGTGTATGGGCGCTGGCGGCGGCCCTGCTGATGCTGCCCCTTACCGGCTGCGGCTCCCTGCTGAACCGGGATTACAGCGTCACCGAGCCCCACAGCTCCAGCTACTACGAGAGCGAGGACCGATCCGTCCTCCGGGCGGAGAGCTATCAGGATCTGGTGAATGCCCTGCTGGTGCTGATCAGCGGCGGGGCCAAGGAGGGAACCATCTGGCTCTACCCCGACGACAGCGGGCTTCCCGCCCCGCAGGCGGCGGAGCGGGCGTGTCTGGAGGTGCAGAAGGAGACGCCGCTGGGAGCCTACGCCGTGGAGTACCTGACCTATACGGTGGACGAGACACCTCGGAACTATGACGCCATCCAGCTGACCGTCGGCTATCGCCGCACGGCGGCTCAGGTGGCGGGCATTGTGCATATCACCAGCACCTCCGCTCTGGGGGATCTGCTGCGGGAGGCCGCACGGAACCACGCTGCGGAGCTGGTGGTGCAGGTGGGCTACTTCGACCATCAGGCGGAGGAGGTCCGCACACAGGTGAGGCAGATACAGGCCGAGGTGGAACCGGAAAGCAAGGAACCGTGGACGGTGAATTTCTACCCGGATTCGGGGAACGCCGGCATCATTGAGGTGCTGCTGAGCGGCGCAGGGAGCGCAGAGGGTGCAGAACAAAATACAGAAAATGCAAATTAGCGCTTGACAAATCCGAAAAACGCAGGTATAATCAATCTTGCGTTTGCGGGCGTAGCTCATCTGGTAGAGCGCGACCTTGCCAAGGTCGAGGTAGCGAGTTCGAGCCTCGTCGCCCGCTCCAAAAAGAATACCCCATCCGACAGGATGGGGTATTCTTTTTGGAATGTGCCGCAGCACCGGAGAACTCGCTGCCTCGACCTGTGCGAAGCGTGTCAAATCAAGAGATGAGGCAGGGCTCCTGCGAATGGCGAGAGCCATTCGTGGGATGCCGGGAAGCGAGTTCGAGCCTCGTCGCCCGCTCCAAAAACACCACCCAAAGGGTGGCGTTTTTTTCGCTGATTTGGCCCTCACCGCCGTGTCAGGAAGACACAAAATAAAAATAACCTCCAAAAACCACTCCGCCGGAGGGCCACCGCTGCATCGACAATTTCCGCTCTTTTTGGAGGGTTTTGTGTTGACATAACGACGTGGAAAAGTCTGTGGAAACTGTGCAAAACCCAGTGGATAAGCCATTTGCGGAGGTTGCAGGCTGTTATTTTATGCGTAAACCTGGAAACTTATTTCGGGAAAAGAGACTTTTTGCCGAGGAGAGCCGAGTCCCGCACTGAGAACCTGCGGGCCATGCGGCGGCTGAAAGCAGACAGCGGGACGGCCTGCATCCGGGGTGAAATTTTCTATAAAAAGGGGATTCCATCCCGCAGGCAGATTTGCTATAATAGGGGCGACAACAGGCGTTTTGCGAAAGGAGCGAACGGTATGATACGAGTTGCTGTCATCGGCTGCGGCAAGATCGCCCAGGTGCGCCATCTGCCGGAATATGCCACCAACCCCAACGCACAGCTGGTGGCCTACTATGACAAGAACAGCCAGCGGGCGCACGAGGTGGCCGCCCAATACGGCGGAAAGGTCTACGACTCCTACTTCGATCTGCTGAAGGACCCGGAGATCGACGCCGTATCCGTGTGTGTGGAGAACCGCAGCCATGCGGAGATGACCACGGCGGCTCTCTACGCCGGGAAGCACGTGCTGTGCGAGAAGCCCATGGCCGTAACGCTGGCGGAGTGCGAGTCCATGGTGGCGGCGGCGGAGTTTAACAACCGGCATCTGATGATCGGCCACAATATGCGCTTCGATCCGGTGCATCGCCGGGCCAAGGAGCTGCTGGAGCAGGGGGTCATCGGCGACGTCATCACCTTCCGCACGGGCCTCGGAACTTCCGGGCCGGAGGGCTGGTCCATGGAGGGCAACTGGTTCTTCGACAAGAAAAAGGCCGTTATGGGCGCTCTGTCGGATCTGGGCATCCACAAGATCGATCTGATGCAGTATCTGACGGGGCAGACGGTCATCGAAACCACCGCCAAGATCCTGACCCTCAACAAGCACGACCGGGAGGATCACCTCATCGGCGTGGACGACAACGCCCTGTGCATCCTGCGGATGAACGGCGGCTCTGCCGGCACCATGGCCGCCAGTTGGACGGTATACGGTCAGGAGAGCAACTCCACCTGCCTGTTCGGCACCCGTGGCGTCATGCGGATCTACAACAGCCTCACCGCCCCTATCGAAGTGCGGGACCTGAGCAACACCATCACCGCCTATCAGTTCGAGCACCAGACCCGCTCCGGCGTCATCGACGAGTTCATCGACGCACTGGAGCACGACCGGGAGCCGGAGGTCTCCGGGCGGGAGGCACTGACCACCATGCGGACCATTTTCGGCTGCATCAAGTCCTCGGAGACGGGACGCACCGTCAGCGTCAACAACTCCTTCGTGACCCATTTGCAGGACGGCTATCGCCGGAATAAGTAAGCTGTCGAAAAAACAGACCAACGGGAGCGGCTGACCGCTCCCGTTTTCGGAGAGGAGCGTTTTCATGTATCGCATCGGTATTGATCTGGGCGGCACCAACATCGCCGTAGGCGTGGTGAACGACCGCTATGAGATCGTGGCCCGCCGCAGCGTCCCCACCGGGGCGGAGCGCCCGGCGGAGGAGGTCATCCGGGACATGGGCGACGCCGTGGAGGAGGCTCTGCGGCAGGCGGGGCTCACGGCGGTGGACTGCGCCTCTATGGGCGTTGGCTCCCCCGGTGCCTGCGACCCCCAGACGGGGGTGGTGAAGCGGGCCTATAACCTCAACTGGTTCGACGTACCGGTGTGCCGGATGCTGCACCAGCGGTTCGGCATCCCCGTTCGGCTGGGCAACGATGCCAACTGCGCCGCTCTGGCGGAGGTGGTGGCCGGGGCCGCCGTGGGCTGTCAGGATATGGTGCTTATTACGCTGGGAACCGGCGTGGGCAGCGGCATCATCTCCCGTGGAAAAATTCTCTCCGGTCTGCGGGGCGGCGCCGGGGAAGCGGGGCATATGCTGCTGGTGCTGGACGGTGAGCCCTGCACCTGCGGCCGCCGGGGCTGCTGGGAGGCCTACGCCTCCGCTACGGCTCTGATCCGCCAGACCCGTCAGGCGGCGCTGGCGCATCCGGAGTCACTGCTGGCTCAGGTGGAGGAGATCACCGGTCGCACCGCCTTTGATGCCGCCCAGCAGGGCGATGCCGCCGCTGCGGAGGTGGTGGCCCGGTACGCCGTGTACGTGGCGGCGGGGCTGACAGACTTCGTGAACATTCTGGCCCCGGAGATGATCCTGCTGGGGGGCGGCATCAGCCGTCAGGGGGAGGCCCTGCTGGCCCCTATCCGGGAGTATGTGGCCACCCACTGTTTCGGTCAGCGGGAAGGGGCCATCCCCACCATCGCCGCTGCGAAGCTGGGCAACGAGGCGGGCATCATCGGCGCCGCCGCCCTGTGAGGGCTTGCGGTTTCAGCACAAAGAGAGGAGGTATTTCCATCGGAAATACCTCCTCTCTTTGTGCTGCCGGATGTCAGCGTGTCCGGTGGTGGTTTGTCTGGTTTTGCCGGTGGGTAGATTTTCTGCTGATCACCTCCGGCGGCCTACTTTTTCCAGTAGTTTTTTCTTTTTTGTCTCCGACGGCATACTTTTTGTCAACAGCAGGAAAAGTGGGCAAAAGCACACACCGCCGTGTCAGCCGATTTCCAGCCACGTTGTGGCGTGAAAATCGGGACACTTCCTCGAAACCACCTCGATTCATCCGCCACAGGCGGCGCTTCGGCGGTTTCCGCCAAAAACCAATGGTTTTTGGAGTTTCTTTCCCTTCAGGAGTTTCGTTCGTTATGGGACGTAGTGAGCATTGACTCAGCAACAGACCCGCTGCTGCTCCCACTCAGATGAAGAAAATATTTCGTTTACCGCTGGGAGTACGGATTCCCACGGTAGAACAGAAAGCCCCTTCAACTGCCCAATAAAGCGGCAGCGTGAGTAGAAATACGCCAATTCCCTTTTTCGGCAGGACTTAGACCACAGCTCTTGCAAACGAGAAGGAAGTGCAGAAACCATAGGTTTCTGCTGGCATTCTTTGGGTACTTTCTGCTGCTACTGGCAGAAAGTTACCCGTCGGAGACAAAAGAAGAAAGAGCTGTCGGCGGCAAAAGCCCGATACTCCCCCCCAGCAAAACGCACGGCCCCGGAGATCTCTCCGGGGCCGTTTACCGTATGTGATTTACTCCCCTCGCCGGAGGGTGCAGCGCTGCACCTCGTCCATGGTGGGGATAGACGGAGCGGCACCGGGCCGTGACACGGCAATGGCCGCCGCACGGGACGCCAGATCCAGACACTCCTCCTCCGGACGCCCCGCCGCCATACAGGCCACGAAGTAACCGGTGAAGGTATCTC
>ULRO01021029.1_pt1 | contig 11762 bp, 8 predicted proteins | sample 1955421 | NCBI WGS metagenome assembly ULRO01 (sample SAMEA4835682, study PRJEB28245) | human gut metagenome | biome: gut microbiome; material: fecal sample | place: Denmark | collected 2008 | reverse complement strand
CAACCGGCAGGCCGCCGCAGGCGGAAGCGATGGCATCCGAGTGAAGCCTGTTCCGCTTCAACTGTGGGCCAGTACGGAATTACGGCCGGGGGATTTGAGGCTCAACAATCATGATGCGGTAATACATAGGCGGGTGACCTACCCGTATCACAGAACCGAACAGCCTAAAATGATTATACGAGGTGAATATAAAATGAAGTCAAGAACGCTTGTAAAAATCAAAGCGGAAGATCAATACCTGTTATTCCGCACGATCTCCCAGGCAAAAAAGTCGCCAACCGCATTTTACATCCCGCGCAACAGCCTGGAAAAACTGGATGGCTTGTACGACCCGGTGGTAGTGGTCAGTAATTTTCCTGATTTCGCTGAATTTCGGCGGAATGTAGCCCGTGGAGAGCTCCAGGTCCGCTTCAGCTGGATGAACTGTACCAACGACCACCTGACTGGCTGGACGGAGGCGGTGACGATTCCCTATGAGGCGTTCGTCCGCTTCCTGCACAACGCCGCGGAAGGTGAACAGTGGAGCGTGCTATCCTCAGAAGAAAACCTGTCCCCCAGGCTGATTTTCTGCGGGGGGCAGACCATTCGGGAGGTGGCGGCAAACAAACTGGTACGCCGTAAGCTGGCCCGATTTCTGCGGGACCATTTTCAATGGAAAAGCGGCGGAACGATCCATTTTTACAGCGACTATGTGCCGTACAGCTTTTTCTTCCGGGAGATCCTGAGTGGGCAGCCCGGAATCTGCGGAGGTCTGATCCTCCACGGCCAGGAGGACCTGAAAACAGCCCATTACTCCATTCACACATAAGGCGGGAACGGGAGTATGAAAAAATGTGACAGCTGTGCAAACAGAGGCACAGGCTGGTGCCGGGGCTGTGAGCATAACTTCCCCGGGCTTGAGCAGTTCGACTTCTATCAGGAGATCGCCCGGAGCAAAACGGACCCGGAGGCCGATTCCCACAAACCGGAGTATTCAGGAGCTATAAAAGTATAGGAGGAGCTTATGGAACAGGTATTTGATATGCAGGATTTCATTGTGGCCACGCAGGCTGACGAAGGGCACGTGCTGGGGAAGTTCCTTTATTTCTCCCTGGCTAACCTTCTGGTGGAAAAAGACGCCCTCACCAAGCTGTGTGAAGATATGGGCATCCCGTACTCAGGCGGGGTGCGCCTGTCCGTGGCCGACGCATTCCGTAGCGCCACCGGGGACATCCGGGAGCGCATCCCGGTCACGGCCGATGGGCAGACCAATATCTATCTGGCCTACTGCCGGGACAACAAGCGCACGGCCAATGTTCTCTCCCGTGAACTGGTGAAGGAGACACTGAATCAGCAGACCAACCACTATGAAAAACTGGCGAATATCAGTTATGACAAATCTGACGGCGTGTTCCGCTGCGATAACCTGGTGCCGGACGATGCGGTGGATGTGCGCGGGTGCTGCCGCTGGGCGGAGGAGTTGTTTGAACTCTACCAGCGGTGCGCCAACCGCAGGCAGGTGGAAACCATCTGTGCAAATTATCTGCGCTCTTTGGAGTCCACCAAAGTCAGCATCGCGGGCCATATGTACTTTGTGCCCCGCACTCATATGGAAAAGGTAGATATTTTTGAGGACTTTCTGGCGCTTCTCAGCAGGCTGAACCGAAATGGTACGCCGCTGACCGTCAACAGCCTCTATGTCATTGACGACGCCAAGCAGCGGGATAAGATGGCACAGGAATTTTATATCGCTGTAAAGAAGGAGATCCTGGAGTATCAGGACAAGTGCGATTACTTCATTAAGAGCGGAAGCAACAGCCCCGCGGTGATGGACCGGTGGGTACTGAAGGTGCAGGCTCTGGAGGAGCGCAAGCGGCACTATGAAGCGGTGCTGCGCCAGGAGCTGAACGGGCTGGACGACGAGTTCTCCACGCTGAAGTTCTTGGCACAGGAGCTTCAGCTCCGTGCCAATAGTCTCCGGGCACAAAAAAAGACGCAGAAAGGAAAAAAGGACCCTATGCAGCAGACGATAGATCTCGCCGCATAATGGTCCCGGTTTCGTGCGGGGAGGGCAATCGCCCTCCCCGCTTTTTTTCGTTCAGCAACTCTTATTTGAAGCAACGGAAAGAACATATCGACATCTGCGCCATATTACTTTGATACAGGAGATTTCCTGTATTTTTCAATTCATTGTGTTTGACTATGGCAATGATGACTTATATAATCGCCAACGATTTCTGTCAGAATTTCGGAACGGTTAATTTGACCAGCTATGGCTCGGGCTCCATTGTGGTTTGTGATGTAGGTTGGGTCCCCAGACAGCAAAAAACCAACAATTTGACTGATTGGCGCATAGCCACGCTCTTGAAGCGCCGCATATATAAAATTTAACCGTTCGATGTCTGTCATATTACCCGTCTACTCTCTTTCGTATCCCTATCTCCTGCTAAAGTGATATGGCTTCCGTGTTCTCCTTCTGTTTCACTGTTACTCTTTCGCTTCCAGCTTCTTCTATGTGTGGACCGGCAGCCCATTGACTGTCACACTGTCTGCCGGAAACAGCAGGTATTGACGCCCATCAATGACCCGCATCTCCAGCAAATAACTATGCTCCGGGTCAAGAGACAGCTTGGCGTCTGCTGTTTCCACCTCAAATTTTCCGCTCTCGATGAGATTCACTGGGTTGAGTACGACGTTGGCGCCCAGCCGTTCTCCACACCGTTCCAGGAACGCGGACACCCGTTCCTCCGGTACGGAGCAGTCCCGCAGGATATTCCCAATATCGCCGGCGGTGAGGGCCAGCGGCTCCGGGTCCTTGGTTTCCTTGTGCTGAACAATCTGATCCCGCAGACGCTCATGAACTGCCTGTACTACTTCTATGCTGCAGGCATCCTCCAACGCACCAGTCAGCGCCCCCTCAAACGCCTCCCGCTGTTCCGCCGCGGACAGCGGTGGCTCTGTACGGAATACCGCATTGATGAATTCCTGATGGAGCTGGTCCGCTTTTTTAGAATAGAGCAGAGCATTATAGATGTTCGCCGCCCGGTCGTCGAAGGCCGGAAAGAGAAATCCCAACTCTGGCGGAGCTACGATCTGATTTGCCGCGCAGCTATGGAATTCATTTTCGCCGGAGAAAAAGCCCAGTTCCAACTTACCATCCTTGACTGGGCAGACACAGCAGATGATATAGGAAAAGACGGTGTCCGATGCGTCATCCTGTAGTTCGCCGTCCCGGCCCTTATAGGGGACATCGTATGCGTCATGGGCCAGAAGGATCAGGTAATTGCTGCCGTCCATATCCAGAGAGGCGATAACTTTATCATAGAACGACTGACGGAGGGCCCCATCCTTCAGTTGGGAATCCCGCAGTCCCATCAGAAAGCGGTGTTCGTCGCTGTCCATGACCTGCTGAGTCGAGAACACAATGTCTACAAGATTCCGGCCAAGCGTCCCGGAAAGGGCTTTTTTCAAGAGGCCCAGGTATTTCTCGGCCTCCTCCTGCGGCATCATGCCCATAGGCTCATCCAGATAGGAGATAATCTCCCGGCTTCCATTGACGTAGCAGCCATAAATATGGCTGATGGCGCTCTTTTCCGGGCGAAACCGGCGGCGCAGTTCGCTGAGTTCTTTCTGATTCATGGTCCTTGCCTCGCTCGTACAAAATTTGGTGCGGATCAGACCGCTCTGGTTGTTATCATATCATAGGTTTTCCGGTTTGTCACGGCATCGGCGCTACAGTATGGGCGGCGCATTTGGCCGCCAGATCGTCAGCGGACACTATAGGCCGCCTCCCCATCCAGGCTACCAACCGCAGCACTTCTTAATACCCGTAGCGGTACGGGACGTTCCGACCGCTCTTGGCGCTTTGACTGCTGTGGAATATGCTTGAGAAGGACAAGTACCATTCTATGTAATGTTGGACAAACCATATATACACCCTGGCATGAGCTGTCTGGAATATGGGATTGTCATTTTTTGCATTTCTATTTGGTCTTAGTCGCATCGTGCGTTATGATAAAAGAAGATGGAATATACAGGAAATGAGGGATGTCCCATGAAGCTGGTTTCCTGGAATGTGAACGGACTGGCCGCCTGTAAGCGCAAAGGATTTTTGAAATCCATCGCCCGTCTCCGGGCGGACATCGTATGCTGCCAAGAGGTACGAACGAACTGCCCGCTGAATACCCCGGAGTACCTTCAATACTGGAATCTGGCGGAGCAAAGCGGCTATTCCGGGACATTGATCCTGGCTAAAAAGGAACCGCGCTCCGTTCAGTATGGGTTTGGGATTGACCAGCTCGACTGTGAAGGAAGGCTGATCGCGCTGGAATATGACTCCTTCTGCATCGTCAACGTGTATGTCCCTAACTCCCAGAGCTCGGACGAGCGGCTGGATTACCGGATTGCATGGGATCAGGCGCTGCTGGATTTTCTGGACAGGCTGAACAAGCCGGCCATCCTCTGCGGGGACTTTAATGTGGCGCGGAGCTATCTCGATGTGTACCCCGAAAACCTCCGCAACGAAGAAAATCCGCCCGGCTTTCTTTCCGATGAACGGGAGGGAATGGAACGGCTGTTGACTCGCGGCTATGTAGATGTGTTCCGGGCGCTCCATCCGGAAAAAACCGGCGCCTATACCTGGTGGTCCAACCGATTGAACAAACGCCTGGAAAACCGGGGCTGGCGGCTGGATTATTTCCTGGTGTCCGACGCCCTGCTTCCCTCTGTCCGAAGCATGGAGCATCACACCGACATTCTGGGGTCCGATCACTGTCCAATTTCCCTGACCCTGCAAGCCGCGCCTCCGCGAAAGGAATTGTCTGATGAGGATATGGCGGTCATGTGGCGCGCTATTGACTGGGGCAAGATGGAGAATCAGCTCCTGCGCGTTCAGCAGCGGCTGGCCCGCGCCGCATATAGCGGGGACAGCGAGGCCGTGACCGCGCTCCAAAAGCAGCTCGTCCGCTCACTTCCGGCCAAGGTCTTGGCGGTGCGCCATGTAGTGCAGATCAACTCCGAGGCAGGGGTGGACGGCGTGCGCTGGCAGACTGACGCGGAGAAAATGCGCGCGGCCCTGTCGCTGACCTCCCGTGGATACCATGCCAAGCCCTACCGCCGTATTATCGTATCGGAGCGCGGGAAGGAGCGCCGTATCCACGTCCCGGCCGCCTATGACAAAGCGATGCAGGCGTTGTATGCCTACTCCCTGGACCCGGTGGCCGAATCTACCGCAGATAGGAAATCATTCGCTTTTCGCAAGGGGCGCTCCATGTTTGACGCGCACGCCTATATCTGCGCCGCATTTGAAGGAGACAATGCACCTGATTGGGTGGTCCGCGCCGATGTAAAAGCCTGCTATGATACCATCAGCCACAAATGGCTTTTAGAGCATATTCCTATGGACACCAAGGTGCTGCGGGAGTTTCTGCGGGCGGGAGCTGTGTTTGCCGGGGAACTGTTTCCCTCCGAACAAGGCATTTCCATGGGGGCCACGCTCTCCCCAATCTTGGGCAACATGACGTTGGATGGACTTCAACGATACCTCTATGAGCACCTTTACCCAGACGGAAAGATTGATTACAAAAATGGGAATTTGATCCGCTACGCCGATGACCTGATCGTATCCGTGCGGAGTCTGGCGGATGGGATCGCCGCGCTGAATCTGCTGACCGATTTTCTGGCGGAACGCGGGCTGAAACTGAATATGGATAAAACCGGGGTATTTCATCTTGCGGTCGGGTTTGACTTCCTCTCCCGTCATTACGAGCGGAAAGATGGGGTCTTGATGGTCCGCCCCTCACAGAAGGCGGTCAACGATTTTGAGCAAAGGCTGTCTGAATTTATCTTGAATTTCCATGGCTCACAAAAGACTCTGATCCAACGTCTCAACCGCAGGCTGTCCGGCTGGGGCAACTATCACCGAATCACAGACGCCTACGACGCCTTCCGGCGGATCGACACAGTAGTGCAGAGCCTGCTGGTCAAAAAGATGCGGCAGCTCCATCCAAAGCGACAGTGGGAGCATATCCGCAAGCGGTACTGGTTTCGTACAAACCAGGGCGAGCATATCTTTGCCGTTCAGAATAAAAAGAGCATCCAAGTTCTCCGACTGGCCGCTTTGAACTTTACAGAACACAAGGCCATCCGCACCGGTTTCCACCCCTATCTGGACCAGGAGTATGGTCTGTGGCTGCGGTGCCAGCGGGACGATCAAAAGGTCAGCGGGCCTCAGCGGCGCTCTGTTTGGATGCGGCAGGCCGGGCGGTGCTATTACTGCGGACGGCCCATGCTCCCGGACCAAGAGGTTGAATTAGTGGAGATCGCCCCAGGAAAGGGGCGCAGACTACAGAACATGGCGTACATCCATAAACGATGCGGCTATGACGTTGTGAAGGTTCAGGGGGAGGAGAACGGCATAGATGTGCTCACGCTTTTGGAGGGAGCAACGGAATTCCCTCAGATGGAGGACCCCTATTATCCGCTGCGGGAGTTTTTCCGGCTGTGTAGCCGCTCACCGGTCACGTTGACTTTTTCAGACATTGAGGAGATCATCGGGGACCGTCTGGACTGGGAAGCCTATTTTTGCGAGGCGTGGTGGTTTGATGAAGCCGCTGGAATGAATTCCGCGCTCTGGAAGCTGGAGTTTCCCTTCCACGCGATTACCCCTCCGGAAAGAGAATACTGCATCTCCAATGCGTGGATCAGCCAGGGCTACCGCATTATGCGGCTGCGGCTGGCAGACCGCCGGGTGGTGTTCCGCCGAGTGGCGGCAGGTGTTTCCGGGCTGGAGATTCCAAAAGCCCTGACAGAACAAAAGCTCCCGGACAAAGCGGTATATGAGGCCAAGGATTTTTTTGATTATCTGATCAAAAAGTACGCATTGTAGGAAGAACGCTTAGGTGTTAGCGCCCGGCGAAACCCTCTCCGGGTTAATTTCTCAAGGTCTTAACAAAATCCTTGCAATCTATTTAAAGTTATAAGAAGCGGGCTAAAATGGCCCGTTTCCCTATTCGCCCCCCTAGATAGGGCTCAAATCTCCGATTTGTCTCTAAGGAGTCATCTTATTCTGGGATTCCGTTTGTGCTGCGTTCAAAAACTACGGCACAGCGGCTCTTTTCCCTCTTAACCAGTAGGTAATTTTGCTATTCGTCTTGACCCATAACCGCAAAAGCGTTATACTTAGTTCGCTTTGACTAACAATAAATAACAAAATTCCGTTTTTGAGGTAATTCTATGCGATGCGGAAACAGATTCTCTTAATGTGCGACGACTTCTCTTTTTGCAGAAGATTCCAGGAGACCATGCAGGACGACACCACAACCATTCAATACTTTCTAACCGTGGCGGATGCTCTGGACAGCTATACCAGGCAGCGATACTGCCTGGTTATTATGGATAGCTGCCTGGAGAATGTGGACAGTCAAAAACTGCTCCAAATGATGCACAGGGCCAAACCGGTCCCGATCCTGGTGCTCACAGATGGGAAGCCTGTTGAGGACGAAATCAAATTTTTCTCGCTGGGGGCAACCGTTTGTGTCCCGAAGCCTGTTGAATTACGGCACTTCATTGCTCAGTCCCGCACTCTTGTCCAATTCTATATGGTGTCGGAGTATTCAGAAAAGCGCTGCTATACCTTGTCCTTTGGTATGGAATTGACCATCGACCCACTCCATCGCCAGGTGGTCTTAAATGGGAATTGGCTGGAACTGACCCGAAAGGAGTTTGACGTGCTGTACTTTCTGGCCAGTTATCCGGGCCAAGTTTTCACACGAGAGCAGATCTATCACAACGTCTGGCATAATGAGGCGGACTACAATGTGGATGAAGCAGTCAAGTCCAGCATCAAAGCGCTCAGGAAAAAATTGGCCCAGGCGCCCAAAGAGTATATACAAAATGTTCGCGGCGTTGGATACCGATTCGCGGGATAGGCGTTTTTATATCGCAGGGTCGAGCAGAGTCGAAAAAAAGCGAAATCTCCCCCTGTCCCATCTCTCTTATTCCCTTCTCTCGCCCCTTTTCGCTTATATAATCCTGTTTATGTCAGAAAATTTTAAAATGCTTTATTGCCAAAAAGCAGGATCAGGAGATGCGCCGGGCATGAGGGAATAACGGAATATCGACAAGTCCATGAGGTCATCCGCACAGGCGCACATATCCCGAAAAGGGAGTATGTGCGCCTGATTTTTCCGACAGGATTCCTCAATGCTGGACAGAAGATGCCCGATGGGGCGACGACTTTCTGCCGGCAAGCCGCTGTTCCATTGGGACGCGAGGATACGATTTTCCGCCATGTACCGGCCGCGTAAGCGGAAGAGGGGTACGCGATGGGGCAGAATATCCATCGTATTGAGAGAGTCCTCCGTTTGGGTGCACCACGATGTTCCGTGCCTGGAAGAAAAGTGGCGGCGCTCTGCTTTTGCCGCGGCCATTGCAGGGAACGGGCAGACCGGTCCGAAAAGCCTCCGCCTGCCCGATCAAGCGATGGCCCGGTATCATTCCGTGCGTATCTGAAGCGTGGTGAGCCGCGTCATTCGGATTGGCTCCTCTTTCGCTTTGGTTGGCCTCTCAGGTGCAGGGGTCCCCCAGTCAAGGGTGTTCAGCGAAGCCCGGATAAAAACTTGACTGGAAAGGATTTTGACTTATGAATACGGAAATGAAAAATCGCGTACTGGAACTGCTGGACAATTACCACAAGCGGGCCCGGCTGATCGCCCTGCTGCGCTATGAACTGGCTCACCCAGCCCAGGTCACGGAGAAAGACCTGATCGGGGCGATGAATTTTGCGCGCCGGGGGGGCGGGGGCCGTCCGGAGGGACATATTTCCAACAAGACGCTCTACATCGCCCTGAATTACCAGGACCAGGCCAGGCAGCTCAACGCCGAGACCTTCCAGGAGATCTCCGCCCAGCTGATGAAGCTGGAACAGGAGCAAGATAGACTGAACTATTACCTTTCTCTGCTGGAGCCCCGACAGGAGCAGGTGTTACGGAAAGCCTACCTGGAGAAAGTCCCGCAGGAACAGGTGGCCCGAGAACTCGGGGTGTCTGTGAGGAGCGTGCAGGACATTAAAGCCAAGGCCATTGACGCGCTTGCGGAGATGTATGCCTTTACTGCCGGGCTGAATTGAGTGGCTGTGCGTTCGCTTCGCCTTTTCTGCATGAAAGTTGTACCATATTTGTGGGTTTAGATGGCTTGTAACTTCGCCTCCAATTATGGTATCATTAGACTGTCAAAAAGGAGTGCTCTCCGGTTTTACTAAACCGGAGAGCATTTCTTTTCTTTCATTAGGTGGGACGGCATCCATGATGGGCAATACCAGTGAAGATCACGATTCCTTTGAGAGCAGTTTGGTATTGTGGGAAGATGGATCTGTGACCGCACGGTACGGTTATGATTCTGCGGTTCGGCGATTGCATGAATACGAGGTTTCCGGTATTCCACCGGACAGAGAACGAGCAGGCCGCTGAGTGGAGTGCTGGGAACCGTACACTGTAATAGCTCCAAACGGAGAAATTTTCGCACGTCGAGGCTGGGAGTGCATACTAGGCCGGCTGTTTGCTTATGAACAGTCAATGCTGATGCCAGAACAATGGAGACGACGGCACAATACCACCATGCCTGCAACGGGCCGGATTCAAGTGGATAAGAAAGCACCTTCATTTTGACAAAATTTTTGCGGCGAAGACGTTTAAAAATAAAAGTGCTTCAGACAAGAGGTATGACTTGAAATGCCCGAAGAGCTATCGTAAAATAGTTCTATGAGTCAGCAAGTGTACCTTGAAAATTAAACAGACTTCGATCCGCAGCACAATGAGGAGGATCATCATGTGTAAACAGACTCAGGAAACATTGACGGTGAAAGAGGTGCGGGAGATTCTGAACATCGGAACCAACTCCGCGTATAATTTGATCCACAGCAAAGCCTTTCCTGTCATCAAAATAGGTCAGAGTTACCGGATTCCGAAAGGGCCTTTTTACGCATGGCTGGAGAATCCCGGTGCTGCGAAACACTAAGCCAAATCTTCAATTATGACGTATTTAATTGGAGGTATTTATGGCTAAGAAACGTTCAAATGGTGAAGGTAGCTTTTGGCAGCTTTCAGACCGCACATGGGTCTATCAAATCACGGTTGGCCGCAAGGAAAATGGCGCTCCTGAGAGGAAATCCTTCAAAGGCCGCACGAAAGCGATCTGCAAACAGCGCAAAGAGGAATGGGAAGCACAGCAGGCCGCGTTGAAAGCACAGGCCAAGAACGAGCAGCGAGAGACAGAACGGCTTGAAGAAGAACAAAAGCGGCTGGGACATTCCATAGAGTCGGAGACACTGTTTGAGGAGGCTTTTCTGGAGTGGCTTCGGCTTTATAAATCCCCTCCCACACGCAAGCCCTCTACCTATGCCAGCTATATCGACACCTATAACACTCATTTTGGCCCAGCATTCGGCGCCATGCCGTTGTATCAGATCACGCAGGATGTGATACAGGAATACTACCAGATCAAGCAGCTAAACGGCGGCCGAATGGATGGGAAGAAGGGCGGCCTCTCGCCCAAGACGATCCGGAACCACCACATGATACTAAAGGACTTCTTTGCATACGCCATCGGGAAGTACAAGCTGCCGGGCAACCCAACGCTCAGTACCACACGGCCGGAAGTCGTTCAGAAAGAGATGCGTGTTCTGAGTCCTGATGAAATGCGGATTTTCATTGAAGAAGTCATGAAGGAAACCCAGCGTATCGCAATCCTTACAGATTTGTTCGTTGGCTTCAGAGTGGGAGAGCTGTTGGCGCTGGAAATTTCGGATTTGAACCTGGAGCGCCAGACCCTTACGATCAATAAAAATCTCATTCGGGTGAAAACTGAGGCGCTGTCCCTGGAGAATCCAAACATTAAGATTCTCAACTACGACCCGGAGAAAAAGACCCATCTTATTGTACAGAGTACGCCTAAGACGAAAAGCTCAAACCGGGAGATCGCGATTTCTGATGGGCTGTGCGAACTGCTGGTGCGGCATATCTTCACGCTGGCACACTCCAGTTGGCCTAATCCGGATAACCTGCTGTTCCCCTCGAAAGCTGGAACTTACATTGATCCCAAGTCCTTTGAGATCCGCCTGACCGCCATATCCAAACGGTGCGAGATCAAAAAGGTAAATCCCCACGCATTGAGACACACATTGGCGACCCGTCTGGTGGAAGAGAAGACGCCGCTGAATATTGTACAGGGCATCCTGGGACATTCATCTATTGAAACGACCAGAAAGTATCTGCATAAGAATGACGATGTGGAGCGGGACGCGATCACCGCCATGACGGATTATCTGGACATGGAGAAGCTGTCAAATGCGCCTCGGCTCAACGGAGCCAAGAAGCGGGCGAAATTTGCGGGCATTACGCTGCCGAACTTTTCGGAGTGACTATGCATCCGCAGGATCGCCGGTCAAGAGATGATTTTGCAAACTCTGTGCGGTTGCCTACTTTATTGCAAACGGAGTTTGAAGAGCATTTCGAGCTGGATCGTCGTTCTACAAATTGGAGGAACTTTTTATGAGGGAATAAAAAAGAAAAATCCCGAGGAGACTCTTCGGGAAAATCAACTGCAAATTGCAACGGGGTAAAGAAAAAGTCCTGAAACCCTTGAGTTTCAGGACTTTCTGGTTGCGGGGGGTGGACTTGAACCACCGGCCTCCGGGTTATGAGCCCGACGAGCTACCAACTGCTCCACCCCGCGATGTTCACTTTTCCGCGGCTTCCGGTACTGCCCCGGAAGTGCTGGTAGCTACT
>ULRO01080225.1_pt1 | contig 11786 bp, 7 predicted proteins | sample 1955421 | NCBI WGS metagenome assembly ULRO01 (sample SAMEA4835682, study PRJEB28245) | human gut metagenome | biome: gut microbiome; material: fecal sample | place: Denmark | collected 2008 | reverse complement strand
ATGGAGGGCTTTGGGGTGAGATCCTGGCAAAATCTTTGGGATGCCATCCAGCACAGCCGCATTACCACCTTTGAGCAGTATCTGACTGCAATGGATATTCCCATGGTAGGCAGTACAGCCAGTAAGGCCATCTGTCAAAGGTTCCACGGAAATCTTTCGGAATTTGAAACGGCTGTATGCATGGGCTTTGATTTTACACAGCTCTCGGACTTCGGAGAGACACTGCACAGGAATATCTGTCAGTGGTTCCGCAGCGAGGAAAACTGGACGGTCTGGACGGAGCTTCGGCTGCTGGTGTGCATTAAGACCTATCAGCCGCCTGCGGTCGGCACCGATATGAGCAATCCCTTTGTCGGCAAGACCATTGTGGTGACCGGCAAAGTGGAGCCGTACACCCGGGATGGGATCAACGAAAAAATTGTATCGTTGGGTGCTCATGCCGGCAGCTCAGTAAGCAGCAAGACAGATTATCTGATCTGCGGCGAGAACGCCGGAAGCAAGCTGGCAAAGGCGCAGGAACTTGGAATCAAGATCCTGTCACCCGACGAGTTCTTCCGCATGGCCGGAGAAAGTGCATAAAGAAATGAGGGAGGGCATTTTGCCCTCCCTTTTTTGCAGAGGCGAAATACGGTATTGCTTGATTTATCAGGGGAAAATAGATATACTACTACCAGAGTGTAGATTTCAATGGAGGAATTATATCAATGAGTCATGAACTGCACCTTCATAAAATCGGTCCCATCAATGACTGCCGGCTGACGCTTGACTCTTTTACGATTTTGACCGGACCGCAGGCTAACGGAAAGAGCACAGCTGCAAAAGCGGTCTATTTCTTTCGGTCGGTCAAACAGGATATCCTCAGCATTATGATGCAGGGGGGGCCAAACGCAGTTACCGGGGACAAGGCTTCCACGTGGAGCACCGTTCTGAAGCAGCGGATGAAAGACAAGTTTTTGCAGCTTTTCGGGACCTCGTGGGTCATGCCATCTGATATGCGGATGGAATACCAATACAGCAAAGATGTGTCTATCACGGTGTCCTTAGAGGAGGATTACAATGACTCTTCCAAGAATTATATTGTGATCGGCTTCAGCAATTCGATTGAGAGCTACTTGGAAGCTCTAAGCTCACACATCTTCGCCAATATTACCCCGGCTCAGAAGGAGCACGAAGAAAAGAAGCTGAATGAGCTCTTTGATGATCCGTTCGAGCCCGTCTTTATTCCCGCCGGCCGGAACCTCCTGACATTGTTGAGTACACAGCTCAACTATATTTTTACCTCGTTGGAAGATTCACAGCTGAGAAATATTGACTACGTCACAAAGAGATATACGGAATTGATCCTCCGCCTGAAACCGGTGTTTGCCCACGGGATGGAGGGCATTGCCGACCGTATGAAAGACGATCCAACACAGTCTAAGAAATATGAACGGATTCGCCCTGCTCTTAATGTCCTCATGGATCAGGCGAAAGAGATCATGCAGAGTACCTATCGGTATGTGGATGGGGAAGAACGGCTGTATCTCTCGGATGACCGTTATGTAAAAATCAACCTTGCATCCTCCGGGCAGCAGGAAGTTGTGTGGGTATTCAACCTTCTCTTTTACTATCTGTCGGAAGATAAAAAGATTTTCCTGATTATTGAGGAGCCGGAGTCACATCTCTATCCGGAATCCCAGCGACGTATCAGCGAAACGCTTTCCTTGATGGCTGACAGCGGAAATTCAGTTTTCGTTACGACCCACAGCCCCTATGTCCTCGGAACGTTTAATTACCTTCTGATGGCGGGACAGGTTGCAGAGAATCATCAAGAAGAAGTGGCAGAGAAGCTTGATAAGCGGCTGTGGCTGAAAGCTGGGAATGTGAACGCCCACTATATCTCTGATGGGAAACTGACGGATGGAATCTCTGATGAAGACGGGCTGCGTTTGATCAGAAATGAACTGATCGATGGGGCCTCTTCCGAAATCAATGATATGAGCGATTATCTGCTTGGTTTTCTCTATGCTGAGGGAGATGAATGATGCCTTACAATATAAATGATTATCAGCCTTTCCGTGAGGGGCGTCATCCAGTATTTACATCTCCTGAAAACGGTTGCAAGCATATCGGGAAAAATGTCAATAAGCAGTATATTCGGCACTTCAAGGTAGATGGAGAGGTTTTCAACGGACCAGGGGAAGAACGGTGCGATTATCTTCTTCTCAATGATGAAGCAGCAACCTCTTATTACATCGAATTGAAAGGCTCTGATTTGCCCAAGGCTATTCGGCAGATTGAAAACACAATCAAACTGCTCTCGCCTTCACTGTCCGGCTACGCGGTTCTGCGCCGGATCGTGTACCACACGGGTTCCCATAACGTCCACGCATCTGAGGTCCTGCGCTGGAAGGCACGGTATAAAGCTGTGGTAAAAGAACGAGCGTATTCAGAAAACATTTAAAGGCTATCCCATAAATGGCATCCGCAGCCATTAAAAAACTGTGGAGCCTCTTTTCAGCAGAAAGCTGGGCGGTGAGAAAATTTCTCGCCGCCCAGTTTTTTGTTGCTTTTATGCGTATTGCAGCCGTATAGAAGATGTATAGGAGGTACACAGCTATGTTAATTGCAATCGACCATGGAAACAAGCAGATCAAAACTGTTCATACGCAGCCATTCACATCCGGATTGATCCAGGGCGACACGCCGGGGTTCGGAACGGACTGCCTGGCATATCAGGGGAAATACTATACGCTGACCGACCAGCGTATTCCCTATCGGCGGGATAAGACGGAGGATGAACGCTTTTTCATTCTGACGCTCTTTGCCATTGCCTATGAGATCGAAGCGATGGGACGGTACAGCGACACCCTGATGCGGATTCAACTGGCGGTCGGATTGCCGCCGGCGCATTTCGGTGTGCAGGCCAAGCGGTTTATCAACTATTTTGATGGACGGGGCGCCATTTCATTTCAATTCCGCGGCAAACCGTATGCCGTTTATATTGAAAATACAGCCTGCTTTCCGCAGTCATTTTCCGCGGCCGTTGCGACGGTAAAGAATCTGACTGCCAGCCCGAAGGTGCTGGTGGTGGATATTGGCGGCTTTACAGCAGATTATGTCCGACTGCGGAACGGCGTTCCGGATATGTCTGCGTGTGACTCTTTGGAAAACGGCGTGATCTTGCTTTATAACCGCGTTCGTGCCAGAGCCAATGCGGAACTGGATGTTCTTTTGGACGAGAGCGAGATCGACTGCATTCTGCGCGGAGAGCACCGTGATGTGGCACCGGAGGTCGTGGAGCTGGTGGAGAAGGAAGCGCAGGAGTTCGTCAACGATCTGCTCAGCGGCCTGCGGGAACGGATGCTGGAGCTCAAGTCCGGCAGGGTGATTTTCCTTGGAGGCGGAGCCAGTTTGCTGCGGCGGCAGATCGAGGCATCCGGTAAGGTGGGACAGGTAACCTTTGTGGAGGACATCAACGCCAACGCGAAGGGGTATGCGTATCTGTACCGCCTTCAGCACGGTGAGCGGTGAGAACCATGACGGACAAAAAAGATCCCGGTAAATTTACCGTCCGTTTTAATATACATGACCCGCAGCACCAAACCGTGGTTGCCCTGCTCAACCAGCAGGGGCGGAACAAAGCGCAATTTCTTGCAAGTGCTGTTCTGCACTACATCAACTGCAAGGAAACACCGAACCTGCAGGTCCTGCCCGTCGATCCGGAAACATTGGAGAAAATCATTGTCTCCATTCTGGAAAAAAGGGACAAACAAAAGCGCGGCGGCGGTGTTCCGCAAAGAACAGAAAAAGCGTGTGAAATAAGCCCCGCAGAAGTTCCACAGGCAAAGGAGGAGTCGGAAAACTGGTTTGGCAGTGCCGGTGAAGTATCTGCGATTCTGGATTCCTTAAAAATGTTTGATAACCTGTGAAAATACGGCATGTCTAAGGCAAGGGAACAGACCCTGTTCCTTTATCTCAATTCTGTTCAAAATAAACCGCCGTTTCTCCTGGTGATAAAGAGACGAGGTGTAGAATCGCTGTCTTCTCATAATTATTTGCGGTTACATTTTCTCATGCTATTTGTCTAATAAATAGTAACTTGCTTTGCCTCTAATATTTGGCCTGTTTTTATTAGGTTAAGAGCACCAGAGAAAAATTGACTTTATAAAAATAATTCCCGAGATTTACACATTTGCGGATAGCCTCCTCCTTATGTAACAAGAAAGGAGGTGACTTATTGTGAATCAGCATATTACAAGTTACAGAAAAAAAGTTAGCTGCTGGAGATTGTATTTAAATTACTATTAGTCATTTCCAATAAGTATAATGCAGATATCATAGCATCAAACACAATTAAAATTAGAGGAATGTAGTTCCAAAAATAAGGAGGATAAATTTATGGCTCATTATATGGCTATTAACAAAAGTGGTAAGAATCTGCCTATTTTTAGTGGGTGGCCCAGTGTTGATAAGGGCAATCAGATTGGTACCATTTATAATCGTGAAGTTTTTATCTATGGTGATACGGAGGATGGAGTTGAGGTCTATTTCCGAAACAGTTCTGGGCGGATTGTTCAGGGCTTCTATTATGCCACGGATGCAAATGGAAATGATCTTTTCTCCTCCAATGCTGAGGCAATGAAAGCCCTGTCCTCTTGCATTGATTACCCGTTTAGTACAGTAACTATTGGTGGAACGGAATACTATACGTTCAAGTTCCGCCGAAATGAAGAGGTCTATACTGCATCTGGCTCTTCTTGGGGTACTGTTGCCTCCGGTATGGAAGTTGCTTGTCGCACAGACGCAATGGGAGACTCTCATCCGGATTGGAAGCTGATTAACTACGTCAAGCGTAGTTCTGATGGACAGTGGGTTGCGGTCACCGGGAGCGGTTATAAGCACGGTTTTGTTGATATCGGCCTCAATGTGGGTTCTACTCCCGGTTCGATTTCTATGTACGGCACCTGGTAATGCGCTTTTCTGTAACTTCAAAGAGATGCCAGAAATAAATTAAAGTCGTGCCATAGTATTTGGATTTGGAATCCTGAAGTATCTTTTTTAAGTCTGCGACGTAGATTATCCATAAAAAGGATGCGTAACTTTTTTGGGGGGAGAAAAAATGTCCAATCTCAAAAAGCATTTTTTTCATATTTCTAAAAGCTGGTTTTCTGTGTGCACATTCATTTTTCTCTTGGCTGTTTGTGTGGGTTTAGTAATTCATATCACTAACAAAAAAGAAAATGCGACATGTTCAAATTCTGAGGCACCCATTGTTTCGAATGGAAATGTTTCAGAGGAATCGGGCTCAGACATAGCGCATGCAGAAAATTATGTGCCAACAGAAGAGGACGTTCTTGTAGCACGCCAACAAGCAACCGAAGGGATGTCTCAGCAGCAAGTAGAAAGATTGACCGAAGTAATTAAGGCTGCAAATTTGTGGTTGGAACAAAGGTATATGGATGAAAATCTTTTCGAGAAGCTGTCAGATCCCAACAGTTTATACTGGAATTATTTCCATCAGACCGGAGAAATTCAAATTAGACATTTATTTCTTATAAATATTCTGAGAGCCAGGAATTGCGTGATCGCATCATCCAGGCAATGGGCAGCGATGCAGCTTACTATACTGGAGAAACCAGTGAATCGCCGGATATGAGTGACTTGAAAACGGCGACAATTCGTAAGAAACTTGCAGATATGATCTACTCAACATCTGTGACAATCGTAATTATTTCTCCGCACATGAAGGAGAGTAATTGGATAGATTGGGAAATTGAATACAGCCTTACACAAACGACCAGAAATGATCGGACATCGAGAATAAATGGCGTGGTAGGCGTTGTTATGAAAGTCAATGGCGGATATGATTGGTTTATTCATCCAAGAATAAATTGCCATGGGACGCAGGTTGTTACATACGACAATTCCCTGCTGTATCCGATTATCTCCAACAATCATTTTAACTCGGAACCAGAACAATGGCACTGCAGCCAGTGTAAAACGTTTGACTGGCTCAATGGTTCTTATATCGAATATGTAAAGGAAGAAGACTTCCTGTTAAACCCGAGTATGTATGTAGAAAATGCGTATACCAAAAGCCAGAATGGTGGAGCAGGTTATCGCCTGCAGCGTACTCGGAAGAATTGACGTTTACTACCCTCATAGAAATTTAATTTCTATGAGGGTAGTACTCTATATACTGCTGCAAAAGGAGAACCACCCCTCGTCATGGATTGAAATATTGTGTGCAACAGCTTAGCAAAAACACATAACATCGAGAAAAAGGGCAGATACACATAAAATTTCGACATTTTGCAACGTTTTTCGATTCTGATGAAACAATACTTATGGCAGGGTAAAATTCCCAGCCCTGCCAGTTAAAAATGTACGAAGGGAGGGTAGACCAACAAGCAACCCCGCAAACACAAGACAACAAAGGCAGAAAAAAATTTTAGGAGGGCACAAATGAGACCGCGAACAAAGAAATTTGGCAAACGATTCCTTTCGCTTTTCCTGAGTTTGGCAATCTGTGCGACATTGCTCCCGACCGTCGCACTGGCGGAGGATGCGGAGCTAATCAAATTCAAGAACATGCACATGACTGTGCTGCGGAACGGCACAACGGTTGCAAACTATGACTATTCCTCGAAGAACAACGATTTCGAACACGATATTGCATTTGCACTGAATGACACCTGGGTCAAGCTGGATTATGTAATTTCGTATTCTCAGTATGTGAGTCTGAAGCTCTATAAAATGGCTGATGGCCAGGACTGGCAGACTGGAAATCCGTTGAAGCTGGAATCTTACATTGATCCGGATTCTCCACCGAACTACGGTGCGGACGTCGATGAAGAATTCCTTGGCGATTTTATCGGCTATCTGAACGGCGTTCGTGTGACCGACAATGTAACGCCGGTCGATGAAAGTGCCGACTTTGTTGGGTATCAGCGGATCGACGATGATGATTGGAATGAGATCGTCTGGGACGCCATTGATCGTGATGACGGTGATCGTTCCGGTTGTACCACAGCAGAGAATATTTATGCTTTTGGCTTTGAGGGCGAAAGCTATGCCCACTATAAGCAGGAAAAGGATGATGCTCTGAATCAAGCAGCTGACCATCCTGCGGCGCTCCCGGATGCCAGTCCTGCTGAGGAGCCCGTTTCTTCTGAAGCTCCGAACCCTGCGGAAGACGTGGATGATGCGGCACCCTCTGATGAAATTGAAGATACAGAGGGAGAAGCTGCAGCAGAGCCGACGTCGGAGAACTCCGACATCTTGGGCACGGAGTCTGCTGACGCCGAAACTCCTGATAGCGAGAACGATGACACTGACGTAGCTGAAGCAGATGACACTGCGGCTGTACTGAATCAGGAGGACGTATCCGAAGAGGCTGACCATAGTGATGAAACGGCAGCACCGGCGGATGATGTGATTGCCCAGCCGGAAGAATCTGAGGGGACAGACGCTCAGGCTTCCGAGGATACGCAGGAAGAAACTCCGGCGGAGTCTATTCCCGAAGAAACGGATGAAAGTGTTGATGAAGCTCCAGAGGATGCTTCCACAGAGGAACCCGCTGCGCAGCCCGAGAACTATGTGGAACTTGAAGATGAATCCGCAGTTCTGCTTGGCGATACGGCGTTTTTCTCTGACCGGGATGCCGCAGACGGAGAGACGATTCAGAACATCTTCTTGTGGGACGGTTATGTTGAAAATGGCGGAAAGGTGTTTAAGCCGGATTATGAACCGGGGCGTTATGTGATCGTCATGCAGCCGGTCAATCCCGCGACAGCGCCGTACAACAGTTTCCTTGCATTTGAAGTTGTTGATAGCGAAGATATTAGCGATACTTTCCAGAATATCAACAGCTATGAAGACTTCCTGGAAATTGTAAATGAGCTTGCATGCCCCGCAGAGCCGGTTGATCTGCTCACAGGCAGCTTCAAGTGGGAATACACGGATTTCTCCTTGTACGGAGATCATGACCTGCCGTTTACCCGCTACTATGAATCCAAGGATGCGGCATTTGAACATGGATTTGGACGCGGCTGGAGCACAGACTACACCGCAGAATTGGAATTCCATGATTTGTATACCACAGCTATTTTGCCCAAGGGCGTCCGCCTGAACTTTACGCTGGACTTCGATGGAAGTTATTATGCTGCCGGTGATTATTCCCTGAGTGAAACAGCAGATGGTTACGTGCTGTATAACAGCAAGGCAGGAAAAATCTGGAGCTTCAATGCTGCCGGAAAGCTGACAAGCATCGAAAAAACTGATGGCAATACGATCAACTGCACCTACTCCGGTGGAAAGCTGACGGAAATTTCCGGTGACGCAGGCAGCTTTACGCTGTCTTACAGCGGCGATCATGTGACGAAGGTTACTGACAGCACTGGCCGCAGTATTGATCTGACCTATGACGGTGATAACCTGATATCTGTTCGAAATCCTGATGCAGACAGCCTGCGCTTCTCCTATGATGCAAACGGCTATCTTGCTTCTGTGGAAAATTTTGAGGGACAGGTTTATGTGGAGAACACTTACGATGAAAGCGGACATGTGATCCACCAGTATGCCGCCAATATCGGAACCTTTGACTTCTCCTATGATTTTGATGCCAGACACAATATCTGCACAGGCACAGATGGCTATTTGTGCGAGATTTGGTACGATGAACTGGGACGAATCACGGCTTCCAAGGATGCCAGCGGCACACAGCATGTTACCTACAACGAGCTGAATCAGGTGACGAGCCGTACTGACCGGGAAGGAAATACCACGGAATTCGAGTACGATGCTGCCGGTAACAAGTCCAAGATTACATACGCGGACGGCACCTATGAGCGGTTCGAATACGACAGCAACCGTCAGGTGACTTGGATGCGGGATCGTAATGGTAACGAATCCTTCTATACCTACGATGACCACACCCACATGACGTCCAGCACGGATGGGCGCGGCAATACCACTCGGTATACCTATGATAGTGATGGAAATATGACCTCCGTTACCAATGCCCTGAACGAGACGATTTCCTATACCTATGATGCCAATGGCAACTGCACCGCCATGACGGATGCGCTGGGCAATACGACCCGGTATGTCTATGACGAGCAGGGGCGTTTGGTGTCTGCAACGGATGCCAACGGCGGTGTGACTCGTTACGAGTATACTACCGCTGGCAAACTGGTGAAGATCACCGATGCAGACGGTAATGTCCAAACCTATGAAGTGAACGGCAACGGTTTCAACACGGTCGAATCTGACTGGATGGGGAATCTGACCCGGTACACCTATGATACCCAGAGCAATGTGACTTCCGTGACAGATCCTCTGGGCAATCAAACGCTTTATACTTATGATGATCGCGGCAACCTCTCTACGACCACGGATGCCAACGGTCATACCACCAGCTATACCTATGATGCTTCCGGGCGCATGATTTCCATGACGGACGCCAACGGAAATGTCTGGACGTACAGCTATAATAACGAAAGCCAAATGACCTCCGTGACCGATCCCACCGGCGGCAAGGTCACCACCAGCTATGACGAGGTTGGCCGCACTACTTCCACCAAGGATGCCAATGGCAATACTACCCGCTATACCTATGATGGTGTTGGCAACACCACGAAGGTTACGGATGCCCTCTCTCACAGCACTTCTTACGAATACGATGAAAATGGCAACCTGACCTCCATGACTGACCGCAACGGTCATACCACCACTTATGTCTATGATGCAGAGAATCGTCTGACCAGCACCACGGATGCAGAAGGCAGCACGACTTCCTACACCTATGACGCCAATGGTCAGATGACCAAGACCACCTCTGCCATGGGTGCAGAGACTTCCAGCACCTATGATGCACTGGGGCATCAAATCTCTTCGACGGACGCACTGGGGCATGTGACCAGCTATGAATATGATGTGCTGGGACGTGCAACGAAGATTACTTATGCGGATGGCGGCTTTGTTGCCTACACCTATGATGCCAACGGTCAGGTACTGACTGCCACGGATGAACTGGGTGGCGTTACCAGCTATATCTATGATGCCAATGGGCAGCTTACCAGCGTGACTGATGCCATGGGCGGCGTCACTGCGTATGCTTATGACGATGTCGGCAACGTGACCTCTGTGACCGATGCCATGGGTGGCGTGACCGCCTATACCTATGACAAGGTGGGTAACATTGCTTCTGTTACAGATGCCAACGGTAATATGACCGGCTATACCTATGACGCCCTTGGGCGTGCTGTTGCTGTCACGGATGCCAATGGCGGTGTGACTCGTGCAGAGTACGATTATAATGGGAACATTGTTAAGGCTATCGATGCTGAGGGCAATGCCACCACCTATGTCTATGATGCACTGGATCGTCTTACCAGTTATACCAATGCTGAAGGCTATACTTTCTCTTTCAAGTATGATAACGAGGGAAATACGGTTGCCTCCACTGACGGTAACGGCAATACCACTCGCTATACCTACGATGGACTGAACCGTGCAGTTTCCAGCACCAATGCCGAAGGCAATACTGCATACAATACCTATGACGCGGATGGCCGTATGGTAAAGTCTGTCAACGAAGAGGGCGCGGAGACCGCCTATGCCTATGATGCGGATGGTCGCCTGATTTCTATGACGGACGCACTCGGTAATGTAACGGCGTTTGAATATGACAGCCGGAACCGAGTCATCAAGGTCACCGATGCCAAGGGCAATGCGACCACATTCACCTATGATCTGGCAGGCAATGTCAAGAGCGAGACCAATGCCAAGGGCGTTGTGACCAGCTATACCTACGATGCCAATGGCAACCACACCTCCATGACGGATGCTGCCGGCACCGTGACCTATACCTATGACGCCATGAATCGGGTTACCAGTGTGAAAGACCGCCGTGGCAATACGCAGTTCTTCACCTATGATGCCACAGACCGCATCGTGCAGGTCAAGGACCGCAACGGCAATGCCACCCAGTATGTCTATGATGGCAATGGAAACATTGTAAAGACCATCGATGCGCTGGGAACGGTGTCCGTATTTACCTACAATAAGAATGACCAGCTCATTTCCACCGACCTCCACCGTGTGGATGCTCTCAACGGCGTGGACTCTCACGAAATCACGCTGTATGAGTATGATGGTCGGAACCTCGTTACCCGCGAAGTCAATGCCCTGGGTGACAACACCATCTATGTCTACGATGGGAATGGAAACATGGTCTCCAAGACCGACGCGGATGGCTATGTGACCCAGTATTCCTACACTGCCCTTGATTTGGTGCAGAAAATCAACTACAATGGGGCAAAGGAGGTCTCCTACCAGTATAACAAGGTCGGCGAACTGGTGCAGATGGATGACTGGACCGGCACCAACACCTTCGAGTTGGACCTGCTGGGCCGCCTTCAGAAGATGACCGACCACAAGGGCAATACGGTTTCCTACACCTATGACGCCGTGGGCAATCAGACCGGCATTACCTATCCGGACGGCAGCAAGGTCTCCAACTTCTATGATGCGGTGTATAATCTCACCAGCGTCATTGACGCGGAGAAAGGCACCTATGCCTATGTCTACGATGATGCCAACCGCCCTGTCAAGCTGACCTATCCCAACGGCTGGATCGAGCAGTATACCTATGACGCGGAGGGCAACCTCCTCAAGACGGTAGACACCGATCCCTTCCAGCTCTACAACAAGACACCCAAGGTCAAGTATGAGTACACCTACGACGCCGAGGGCAATGTGCTGACGGAGTTCCAGCGGGACAGCGACGCTACGGAAAATCT
>ULRO01023282.1_pt1 | contig 11822 bp, 10 predicted proteins | sample 1955421 | NCBI WGS metagenome assembly ULRO01 (sample SAMEA4835682, study PRJEB28245) | human gut metagenome | biome: gut microbiome; material: fecal sample | place: Denmark | collected 2008 | reverse complement strand
CGAGCCTCCATTTACATAAATAAGGAATTGCAGCGTGTAGACATTGCTTCGCTAAACGCCTTGGAAAACAAAAATGTCATCACTCGTTTTCCCTCGCTGAGTTCCCGCTGTACCACGGTTCAGGTTCTGAAAAGCCCCAAAACAGACAGCTGTATCCGAACCATCTTTCTCCCCAAAACAGTTGCTGAAATGCTTGTCCAATATAAAGCCGAGCAAGACATAACAAGCGATGCACTGGGCACAGAGTACGCCGACTATAATCTTGTGGTCGCCGGCCCGCTGGGAATGCCGACCGAACAATCCACCATCAACGGTGCACTGAAGCAGCTGATTGAGGAAAACGATCTTCCCAAAGTAGTTTTCCACAGTTTTCGACACTCCAGCATTACATACAAGCTCAAGCTGAACGGCGGCGATATCAAAGCCGTGCAGGGCGATTCCGGTCATGCGCAGGCTTCGATGGGCACCGAGCAGTACGCACACATTCTGGATGATGATCGGCGTTTGAACGCACAGCGATTCGACGATTTCTTCTATCAGCATCATGGTGCAGAGCCTAAAGCCCTCCCTCGCACAGAGCAATCTGCTCCAAAAGTCAGCCCAGTCGATACAGATGCGGCAGCAGCTCTTGCCAAACTGCTGGCTGACCCCTCTATGGCTACACTTATTAAAAATCTTGCAAAAAACCTATAAATCTCTATACATAAACAGCGACAGCTTTCCGATTTGGAAAACTGCCGCTGTTTTACATTTTTCGCGTCTTGCACATCGGCTCCTGACATGATACACTTTTACAGAAAGGAGTGGTCAGCATGAAACAGGCGCATACGCTGCGGGAATACCAGTATTACGACAAAGATACCCTTTGCAGTATCATTGACGCAGATTTCACCACAAAGCAGGTTCGTGTGGAAAACAAGGTAGATTCCATTCTGGACACTGCCTTTGGGGTCAACACGGAACCCACTTGGGACGATTTTCTGGAATTTCTGGCAAGCCGCTGCATTCCGAAAACCCGCTGCGGCCTTGGCTACTACCTTGATGCAGTTGGCGTACCGGAATATGACCCGGTGCAGCTGGTGGAAAAGACACAGGGACGGATGGCGGAGGATCACAAATGGCTCAAGATCATCTGATATTCCATACCAATGACCGCGTTGTGACCAGCACTTCACTGGGCAATCAGGAGAAGTGGTTCGATGCAGAGAAAAATCTCTGGTATAAGGTGGACAATGGGCACTTTGAAGCCCTTGCCGAAGCGATGGCCAGCGAAGTGCTGCGCCGTTTCACCAATGCTGCCGATCTACCGGGAATTTCTGTGGCACACTATTGGGTCGATACAGCCAGCGTGCATGGTTTGCCGCAGGTACTTTCGGTCAGTAAAAACTTCAAAACAGACTATGAAAGTCTGATCACCGCCCATACCATTTTACGGAACAGCCTTGGTCGTGGGTATATTCAGGAATTCAACGACCGCAGCAGTCTGAAAGACCGCATTGTTTTTCTGGTTGATTCCGTGGAAGCTGCTACCGGCTTTTCCGGTTTTGGTGCATACTTCACCACGCTGCTGGAACTGGATGCCCTGTTTTTGAATCAAGACCGGCATTTGAACAACATTGCCCTTTTACATACAGATTTCGGCTGTAAGCCCTGCCCCATTTTTGATTGCGGGGCTTCGTTCCTGCTGGATTTCAATCTGTATCGCCCCGATATTGAAACACGGGCGTTCCTTTCTAAAGCACAGTGCTTACCATTCAAGTCCTCTTTTACCCGGACAGTCCATACAGCACAAAGCCTTTACGGAAAGCAGTTGGAGATCGATTTTGCAAGAAGTGACATTGAGCCGCTTCTGGACGCCTACCTCGACTACTATCCAAAGCAGTTCCGTTATCTGCTGAAAGAGCGTGTGCTGACCGTGCTGCTGGCACAGAAGAAAAAGTTGTTTTGATTGAACCATAGGTGTAGGGTCAACCGCACACCTTCCAGCTATAGCAATTCCTGACCGTATCTTTTTGTTAATAACCATCTCGTTTATATACAACAAACCGAGTCAAAAGCCGTTTTACAGAACACTTTACCAGGAGAGTTGACAAACCCGCTGTTTTTGCGTATTATAATAGGAACAGGGGGGTCGTGTGCCCCTTTGGCAAAAAGCGAACAGCCTTGACGAGGAGAGTACGCCCCGCCTGCGCCTGACAGAAAGCCCGAAGGATGGAACCGGGCAGGTGAGCACGGGGTGGAAGATGGCCTCTGAGCTGTGGGGGTGAAGCGGCACGCCGCCAAGCCCCCGCCGGGTGCGCCCGTTATCGCGCGGAGGCCGGTTTTACCCCGGCACGCAAGGCCATGCCCGCAAGGGTGCGGCGAAGCAAGGTGGTACCACGGAAGTTCAGCTCCCGTCCTTGTCCGGTGCATTCCGGCAGGACGGGAGCTTTTTTGTGACACATCCACAACAGAAAGGAAGAATCATCCCCCATGAGCGAACACAACACATTCTACATCACGACCCCCATCTACTACCCCAGCGACAAACTGCACATCGGCCACAGTTACACCACCGTGGCCTGCGACGCGCTGGCCCGCTTCAAGCGGATGCAGGGCAAGGAAGTCATGTTCCTGACCGGCACCGATGAGCATGGCCAGAAGATCCAGGACAAGGCCGCCGATGCAGGCGTGACCCCCAAGGAGTACGTTGACCGGATCGTTGCCACCGTCAAGGATCTGTGGAAGCTGCTGGATGTCAGCTATGACCGCTTCATCCGCACCACCGATGACTACCATGTGGAGACCTGCCAGAAGATCTTCACCCAGCTGTATGAGCAGGGCGATATCTACAAGGGCGAGTACATCGGCCACTACTGCAAGCCCTGCGAGAGCTTCTGGACCGACAGCCAGCTGGTGGACGGCAAGTGCCCCGACTGCGGCCGTGAGGTCTATGATGCCCACGAGGAGGCCTACTTCTTCAAGACCGGCAAGTATGCCGACCGCCTGCTGAAGTACTACGAGGAGAACCCCCAGTTCATCCAGCCCGAGAGCCGGAAGAACGAGATGATCGCCTTTATCAAGCAGGGCCTGCAGGACACCTGTGTTTCCCGCACCTCTGTCAAGTGGGGCATCCCCGTTCCCTTTGACCCCAAGCACACCATGTATGTCTGGGTCGATGCGCTGAGCAACTATATCTCCGCGCTGGGCTACGGCAACGAGACCTACCACGATTACAACAAGTTCTGGCCTGCTGACCTGCACATGGTGGGCAAGGAGATCCTGCGCTTCCACACCATCCTGTGGCCCGCCATGCTGATGGCTCTGGATCTGCCGCTGCCCAAGCGCGTGTTTGGCCACGGCTGGCTGCTGATGAACGGCGGCAAGATGTCCAAGTCCGTGGGCAACGTTGTTGACCCCGTGGTCCTGTGTGACCGCTACGGCGTGGACTCCATCCGCTACTTCCTGCTGCGTGAGATCCCCTTTGGCAACGACGGCATGTTCACCAACGAGGCCCTGATCAACCGCATCAACAGCGACCTGGCCAACGACCTGGGCAACCTGCTCAGCCGCACCGTTGCCATGTGCGAGAAGTACTTCGGCGGCACGGTCCACAAGGCCGCTGGCACCGAGGCCATCGACACGGAGCTGGAGACCATGGTCAATGAGCTGCTGGGCAAGGTCACTGCCGACATGGACAACCTGACCATCCCCCAGGCCCTGATGGAGATCTTTGCCGTGATCCAGCGCGCCAACAAGTATATCGACGAGACCGCTCCCTGGGCTCTGGCCAAGGACGAGGCCAACAAGGCCCGTCTGGAGAGCGTGCTCTACCACCTGTGCGAGGCACTGCGTGTGGCAGGCATCCTGCTGAACGCTTACCTGCCCTCCACCGCTCCCAAGATGATGGATCAGCTGGGCCTGTCCACTGCCGACATCGACCTGAGCAAGGCTGCCTACGGCGTGCAGGAGACCTACACCGTCCACAAGGGCGATGCCCTGTTCCCCCGCATTGACGTGGCCAAGGAGATTGCCCACCTGAAGGAAGAGGACGAGAAGCGCAAGGCCGCTGCCGAGGCTGCCAACAAGGCCAAGGCCGAAGCCGAAAAGGCTGCTGCCGCCCCCGCCGCTGAGGAGAGCACCGTTGATTTTACCCACGAGGAAGAGATCGACTTTGACACCTTCTGCAAGGTGGAGCTGCGCGTGGCCGAGGTGCGCGCCTGCGAGAACCTGAAGGAGAGCAAGAAGCTGCTCCACCTGACCGTGTTTGACGGCGAACGTGAGCGCTGCATTCTGTCCGGCATTGCCAAGTGGTTCAAGCCGGAGGATCTGATCGGCAAGAAGATCGGCATCGTCTGCAATCTGGCCCCCCGCCCCATGCTGAAGGGCAAATATGTCAGCGAGGGCATGATCTTTGCTGCCGACACCGCTGACGGCGGCTGCTCCATCGCCTTCTACGGCGACAACACCCCCGTTGGCAGCCGCATCCACTGAGCCATGGAGACACAGCTGAGCCGCGCCGAAAAGCTAGACCGGCTTTTCGGCACCCCGGCCTTTGCCGTTATCATTGCCATCCTTTGCAACGCCATGTGGGGTTCGGCTTTTCCTTTCATCAAGCTGGGCTACCGGCTCTTTGCCATCGACACCGCTGACACGGCCTCCATTCTCTGCTTTGCAGGGGTGCGGTTCATGCTAGGCAGTGTGCTGGTACTGGGCGGCAGCCTGCTGCTGGAGGGCAGGCTCCCCGCCATGCCCAAAGGGAAGATCCTGGCCGAATGCTGTGCATTGGGCCTGTGGCAGACCACAGCGCAGTACGCCTTTTTCTACAGCGCTGTTGCCCTGCTCACCGGTGCCTTTGGGGGCATCCTGAACAGTACCCAGAGCTTTCTGGGGGTCATCTTCGCCCACTTCCTTTACGGCAGGGCTGACCGCATGACCCCGGCCAAGGCGCTGGGCTGCGGCATCGGCTTTGCGGGCGTTCTCATCGCCACGTTGGGCAACCACGGCGGCGGCAGCGCCCGGGGTGTAGCCTACATGCTCATTGCCACCGTCCTCTTCACGCTGGCAGGCCCCTGGAACAAATCCGTCACCCGCCGGGCAGACAGCTTTGCCGTCTGCTTTGTGAACCTGTTCGTGGGCGGTGCGGCCCTGTTCCTGCTGGGCGCTGTTCTGGGCGGACGGCTGGAACACTGGTCTGTGCTCAGCGTGCTGGACCTGCTGGCGCTGGCCTTCATCTGCGGCGCGGGCTACATCGTCTGGGCCCTGCTGATGAAGAACAACCCCGTCAGCCGGATCGCCATCTTCGGGTTCGTGAACCCGGTGGTGAATGTCCTGCTCAGTGCCCTCATCAATGGGGAGCCGCTGTTCCGGTGGCAGTATCTGGGGGCGCTGGTGCTGGTCTGCATCGGCATCTGGCTGGTAAACAAGGCCCCCGCCAAAAAGGAGCGTGCCCGGTAATATGGAATACCCCATCTTTGACACCCACGCCCATTACAGCGCCCGCGCCTTTGACGCGGACCGCTTTGCCCTGCTGGACAGCCTGCCCGGCAAAGGGGTGGTGGGCGTGTGCGAGCAGGCCACCCATTCGGGCGATGCGCCCAAGGTGCTGGAGCTGGCCCACAAATATCCCTGGGTGTACGCCGCCGTCGGCATCCATCCGGAGAGCCTGCTGGCCCCGGAGGATTGCGGTGAGGAAGGCCCCGCCCCTACTGTTTCGGTATACGGCGGCGATTGGGCCGCAGAGATGCGTGCCCTTGCCCCCTATTACGAGGACCCCAAGGTGGTGGCTGTTGGGGAGTGCGGACTGGATTACCACTGGCCCGTGCCCAAGGATGCCCAGCTGGCGCTGTTTGAGGCCGAGATCCGGCTGGCGCTGGAACTGGACAAGCCCATCATCGTGCACGACCGCAGCGCCCACGCCGATGTCTACGCCCTGCTGAAAAAGTACCGGCCCAAGGGCATCGTCCACTGCTATTCCGGCAGCGCCGATGACGCGCTCTGGCTGGCAGAGCAGGGGCTCTACATTGGCTTTGGCGGGGCCTGCACCTTCAAGGGGGCCAAGCGGGCCGCCAAGGCCATTGCCGCCCTGCCGCTGGAACGCATCGTCCTGGAAACCGACTGCCCCTATATGGCCCCGGAACCTGTCCGCGGCACCCGCTGCGACAGCTCCCTCATCCGCTATGTGGGCGAGTATATCGCCAGCATCAAGGGTGAGGAACCGGAGCAGGTGTTCCGGCAGACGGTGGAGAATGCCTGCCAGGTGTATAATCTCTCCGTCTGAAACCGTTAGCAGCCATGCACAGAGGGCAGGGCCTATCCGTTATCTACAAAAGCATTATGCTTCTGTATAAATCAAGTAACAAACTACAAATTGTCAATTAAGGAGATATCACTTATGAAAGCTCGTATTCCGCAGCACCGTGAATTCATCATCAACTTCCCCGACACTGTTGACAACGCCAAGGCCAACGAGGGCTGGGCAAAGCTGCAGCAGATCGTGGAGGACTACAAGAAGGACCACAATGGTGCTTCCGTCTACGCACCCAGCTTCATCGAGGACTGCGAGCCTGCCGTCAAGAAACTGCAGGAAGAGTATGGTTTCGAATACACCGTTGAGTACGTCAAGTAATTTCTGCGTTTTCAGAATATTGCATTAAAAAGAGCAGCGCGTCTGGCCAGCTGGCTGGAGCGCTCTGCTCTTTTTGTTGCTTATTTCAGCTCCATATTGATGGACTTTTCCGTAAAGCCATAGTTCCGGTACATCTCATACGCCATTTTATTTTTAGCGTTCACCTGCAGTTCAATGGTGTCGCATCCCTTTTCTGCTTTGAGTTGCTTCACCTTATCAAAGAACTGGTGCCCGATGCCCTTCCCGCGATACGCCTCCTCCACCGCCATGGTGCTGACGAACAAAACATCCTTTGTCACCTGCGCCGGGCCTTCCACATGCCGCTTAAACACTTCCAGAACACCAACAACGATGCCGTCCGTCTCGGCAATATACCAGCTATCCCCTTTCAGGAGTTCGCCAAACAGTTCCTTTGTGATCAATGGGCTGGCCGGCTTGTAGACATCCGGCCGCCAATCCACATGCATCTGCTGCACCTGATCCATAATAGCAGAAAATCGGTCATAATCCTGCATCTGCGGGGTACGGATCGTTATTTTCATCTCGTTTTCTCCTTGTTGTATCAAAAATGCCCTGTCAGACACGGTTTCGGGTCCAGACAGGGCATTTTGAGTTTCTTTTCAGTTGCCCGCTTCCACCTTGCTCAGCAGGATGCGGTCATTGTCCAGGGCCTTACCGGCATTCTCGCGGAACTTTTCCAGCAGGTCGTCCACGGTCATCTTACTGCGCTCCTCGCCCTTGACATCGAACACGATGCGGCCGCCGTCCATCATCAGGGTGCGGTTGCCCAGCTCGAGGGCCTGATGCATGTTGTGGGTGACCATCAGGCAGGTGATCTTTTTCTCGGCCACGATGCTCTTGGTCAGCTCCAGCACCTTCTCCGCCGTGGCAGGGTCCAGGGCGGCAGTGTGCTCGTCCAGCAGCAGGAGCTTGGGGGTAACGAGGGTGGCCATGAGCAGGGTCAGCGCCTGCCGCTGGCCGCCCGAGAGCAGACCCACCGGCTGCTTCATCCGGTCCTCAAGGCCCATATTCAGCAGGGCAAGTTTTTCCCGGAACAGCTCCTTATCCTTGCGGGAGATGCGGGAGAAGATAGCGTGGGGGGCGGTTCCTGCCCGGAGATAGGCCAGCGCAAGGTTTTCCTCAATGGTCATATTGGGGGCCGTGCCCTTGAGGGGGTCCTGGAACAGGTGGCCGATGACCTTGCTGCGCTCGTACTCGGGCGCAAAGGTAATGTCCTGCCCGCCCAGCACGATGCTGCCCTCGTCGGCAATGAAACCGCCGGTGATGGCGTTGAACATGGTGGATTTGCCCGCGCCGTTGGAGCCCACGATGGTGGCAAAGTCGCCTGCCTCCATGTGCAGGCTCACACCGTTCAGGGCCACCTTTTCGTTGACGGTGCCGGGGTTAAAGGTCTTGTGCAGGTTGTTCAGCTCCAGCATTTCCATCTCAGTGCACCTCCTTTCGGGCATTGTGCTTGCGCTGCTCAAAGGCAAACTTTGCCCGGATGGCGGGCATCGAGATGGCCACAGCCACGATGAGGGCGCTCACCAGCTTCATGGCGGCGGCGGGCACATTGAAGCGCAGGGCCACGGCCACGATAAAGCGATACAGGCAGCTGCCGAACACCACGCCCAGCACCCGGCGCACCATGGTGCGCTTGCCCACCAGCGTTTCGCCGATGATAAGGGAAGCCAGCGCGATGGTCACCATGCCGGTGCCCACGTTAATGTCGCTGCTCTTCTGATACTGGGCCAGCAGGCCGCCGGAAAGGGCGGTCAGCGCGCCCGAGATGCACAGGCCCACTGTGATGGTGAAGGCCGGGTTGATGCTGGAGGCCCGCACCATGGCGGCGTTGTCGCCGGTGGCGCGGATGGAAAGGCCCAGCCGGGTGCCCAGGAAACCCACCATGGCGGCACAGGCGAGTACAATGACTGCCGCCGCGATGACCAGCTTATACCAGCCGCCCGTAAAGGCCAGCGCGGATTTTGCCAGCGAGAATACCGTATCGGTCTTGACCAGGGACATCGTAGACGAAAAGCCCATGACCGCCAGATTGATGGTGTACAGGCCGGTGTTCACGATGATGCCTGCCATGATGCTCTCAACGCCCAGACGTGTCTGCAAAAATGCGGTGACAAAGCCCGAGCACACACCCGCCGCCATGGCCGCGAACAGGGCCAGAATGGGGTGGCCTGTCAGCGCCACCTGGCAGGCCACGGCACAGCCAAGGGTGAAGCAGCCATCGGTGGACAGGTCGGCAATGTTCAGGATCGAATAGCTCAGAAACAGCGCCAGCGCCACCAGACCGTAAATGCAGCCCAGCTCCAGCGCCGTCTGGATCACGTTGAGCGAAAAGATACTCGCCAGCATGGTTGATGTACTCCTTTTTAGAAATTCTCCTGCGTGGTCACTACCACAATTTCGGTGCAATAGGGCTTGAAGGCTTCCTTAATCATGTTCAGGGTATTGTCGTCCATGCCCAATGCTGCGGCCGTTTCTGTATTGATGGTCACGATGCCGTTGTCGAAGGTCTGGTAGGGCAGGTCTGCGGGGGTCTTGCCGCCGCAGAGCAGCTCCACCACCATATCGGCGGTGGCCTCGCCCAGCTGAACGTAGTCCACGCCGTAGCCCACAAAAGCACCGTTCAAAGCAAAGCTGTCCGCACCGGTGAAGTGCTGGATCCCTGCCTCCAGGAAGGTCTCATAGATGGACAGCTCGGCGGTCATCACGGTGTTGTCGGTGGGGGTGAACACTGCCTTGACACCGGCGGCCACAAGGGCCTCGGCAGCCATCTGCACCTCAGCCGTGGTGGTACCGTTCTTTTCAATGTACTTGATGCCCTTGCTGTCGCAGAACGCCTTGGCATCGGCGATGGCCTGGGTGGAGGCATCCTGGCTCAGGTCGTACAGCAGACCGATGGTGTCAATGTCGGGGTTGATGGCAGTGATGAGGTTCATAATGGCCTCGGTGTTCAGGGCATCGGAGGTGCCGGTAATGCCTTCCTCCCCATCAAACCCGGCGGAAACAGGGTCGGTGACGGCAGAGTAGACCACAGGGATGTCGGTGTCCTCCACAGCGGCCAGCATAGTGGCGGCGGTGGGGGTGGCCACGGCCACGATGACATCTACCTGGTCGGCCACGAGGTCTGCACCGATCTGGTTCAGGTTGGACTGGTCAGCCTGGGCGTTGGCGTAGTAATCGGCATAGTCGAAGGTCACGCCCTTCTCCGCGCCCACCTCATCCAAACGGCTCTCAACAGAGGCCACGATCTGGTTCAGGGAAGCATGATCCACATAGTTGACGATGCCCACCTTAAAGGTCTGGCCTGCTTCAGAACCGGCAGCGCTGGAAGCGGTGCTGGATGCTGCGGCAGAAGAGCCGGAGGAGCCGCAGCCGGTCAGGCCCAGTGCGGATACGACAGCGGCTGCGGCGGTAGCCTTCAGGAAGCTGCGGCGGGAGATCATGTTCATGGTTTTCATAGCGGTTGCTCCTTTCCCGGAGCGGGCGGCCCAAAAATAAATAAAACCCGCTCCACCTGCGGAACGGGTAAAATAAAAACGGCCCCGTCCCTGTGTGTTCATCCACAAGGACAGAGTCGAGAAATTCGAATCTGCGTTGCCACCTTGCTTGCTCCGCTCGTCTTCCTACCATGGAAAACTGCAGGAGCCCCTCAACGGAGAGCCAACACTCCCCTGCCCTGTAACGGAGGCTTCCGTCCCAAGCTACTAAAGGCACTGCCCTGTTCGCCCGGCCCTCGGCGGCCCACGAACTCTGCCCCGCTCTCTGCCCGTTTTCACCATTCGGGCTCACTGTAAGTGCGCTTGCAGGTTCTCTTCCGCCTCATCGGTTTGTTGATTGCATTATACGCTTTATTTTCATAAAGTCAAGAGGGAATTTTTCATTTTTTCGGCCACAAAGATGAAATGCTTCTTTGATGTTCCGCAGCAGCCCTCCTGCCCGGATCTCCCCGGTGCGGCCCGGGCAGCTCTGCCGGGGCAAAAGAAACCTCCTTCCTGCAATAGGTCATACTTTCTCTCCGCTCCGGGACGCATTTCCACTTTCAGTATCCCCGTTGCTGCGCACAAAGTTCGCAGTTTCTGCCACAGATACCACACTATTTTTATTCTTTTCCCGAGTTTTGCTCTAAATTCTCTTCAAAGGGCTTGACAGAAAAATGTTTTTTGCGATAAACTAATTCTATGAAATATTTTCGTTGTATCCAACGATGTCAAACATGCAACTCGGAGAGGACACTACCACCATGTCGATGACCCTGAATCCCGTCAACGAAGCCGCTTTTCAGAAAGCTGTACAGTCTCTGGAGACCCTGAACCGGGCCGCCGTGTTCCACCCCACCGGCACCGGCAAAAGCTGTATTGCCTGGAAGGTGGTGGAGGCTCACCCCCAGACCACCTTTTTCTGGCTGGTGGCCGGTGCACAGCGTCTGGCCCTGCGGCAGGCAGAGCTGACACGCTACAACGGCGGCACCCTGCCCGGCAATGTCCGCTTCTGTGATTGCGAAAAGCTGGCCGCTGCCACCCCGGAGCAGTGGGTGCGGCTGGGGGAGCAGAAACCCGGCTGCATCGTGCTGGACTGCTACCATGAGTTGAGCGCCGTGTGTTGGGCACAGTCGGTGCAGAAGCTGCTGCGGATGTGCCCCCAGGCAAAGGTGTTGGGGCTGGGTGTGCCCAACGGTGCCCCCGTCTGCGCCGCCGCGCAGGAGCTGTTTGCCGACTGCATCGTCTCCCACATGACTGTGGCCGAGGCCATGGCCGCCGGGACCATGCCAGTGCCCTCAGCCTATGCAGCCCTGCTCTGGCCGCAGGAGGAGGAGCTGGCCACCCTGCGCGCCCGGATCAAAAATCTGTGTATGCCCAAAGGCGACACCTCCCTGCGCGTTCAATATGAAGAGCTGAGCTGGTCTCTGCGTCAGGTGGAGAACCTGACCGTTCTGCTGCCCCGCCTGCTCAGCGATACCAGCGGCCATTATCTGGTCCTGTTTGAATCCGCCGCCTATCAGGAAAAGCTGGGCACGGAGCTGGAACAGCTGCTGCGCACTGTGGACCCTGCCGTCCGCTTTTACGCTGCAGATCACGCCTGCTTTGCGGATTCTGCTGCCGTGGAGACCTTCCTCTCCGATACAGCCCCCGGCCCCAAGGTCCTGCTCTGCGTCAACGCGCCGGGAGTCCAGCAGCCGCTGGAGGGGCTGGCCGGG
>ULRO01050207.1_pt1 | contig 11927 bp, 9 predicted proteins | sample 1955421 | NCBI WGS metagenome assembly ULRO01 (sample SAMEA4835682, study PRJEB28245) | human gut metagenome | biome: gut microbiome; material: fecal sample | place: Denmark | collected 2008 | reverse complement strand
AAGTACAACGGTAAGCCAAACCGCTTCGGTGACGTCAGCATCACCTTCAGCTTCCTGTGATTGAATCCGGTATGATGACAAAAGCGCTGCCGGACAGACTACCGGCAGCGCTTTGGACTATAATGATCACACTCTTCAGGTCGTAGGAAACGTACCATTTACCGTTCTCTATTTTCATGGATGGGGTCACTCCACGCTCTCCGGTGACAGGAATTGTGTTTCCGTCCTTGTCCAGAAGCCACTCACCGTTCAGTGTCCAGTACCATTTCCCGTCGGCGGCCTGCTTTACCGAAATGTCAGGAGACTTTCCGTCTGACAACGTGATGGTTGACAACTCTCCATAAGCGTTGACAAACGAGATGACATTGGTGCCGTCTTCATTTTTCTTGATGCCGGTGATAAACTGTTTACCATCAATCAACTCCTGAAGTTTGGTGAGTTGGGTGTTGAGTGATGCGACCTTGGCCTCGACTTCCGTGAGCCTTTGATCCACATCGTCCAGACGAGATTTCAATTCCTCGTCGTTGTAGCATGCTGTGCCAGCAGTACAACCAGGGCATAATTACTTATAATATGTAAGGAATATTTTCTTGCCTAAAATGTGCCCTGTATCGCCACTAATGGCATATTGTGATATGTGCTGAGAGTATGTTCCTGCCCTGTTTATGAATATTTATGTTGCAATATGTGGTAATTTGGGCTAAAAAAATTATAAAATAGAACTAAAATATGTCCTGACGACCTTGACGACCATCTCGCAGTTCGCGCAGTCAAAGGCGAGGTGATACCGTTTGCCGTTGTTGGTCAGGTATAGATTGGTTTTGCGGCTGCTTGGGATAGGAGGATTTACCATACCGGAAGTATGATTTGCCCTGCCATGCTGTCTGCCGGCTTGATGAACTGGACAGAGGCCGAGCTCATAACGGATGCAGTACTTGGTGCGCATCAGCTCGGCATCGGGGCGGTGAGAGATCTCGAAAGCGTCATCGGTCCGGGATGCTCCCAACGACATGTATATCTTACGGGCGATGTGGTTCGCGATGTTTGCCTTGTACGAAAGGTGTGGGCCATTCGATGTTGTCTCTTGAATATCTTGCACTTGTGACAAGACATCAGGCTCAAGTACTGGATATTCGGCGTTCCCGGTACGGCTTGACGCCTGGTTTACCGGCAGAGGAATCGCCCGGCAAGGCATCTCTTCCAGGGCGGCGGCGAGGTCTCGTCTGATTGCGTTGAGGGCTGATGTCGGAAGGAACGGCAGCGAGCCGTCCGGAGTCTCCACTTCAAGCGAGCGGAGGGTGAATGAATATATTCCTGTGGCCTTTGAGATTTGAGTGGCGAACATTCCGCGCATCCTTTCTGGGTTCTCCGCTGCGTTGTGTCCCGCTTCACGTTCCAGTTTGACGCTCCGCCCGTCCTGACTTGCCTCGTTGATTTTCAGTGAATATGTTGGTTCGCTGAGTCGCTTCGGCAAGCTCGGCGACCGGTCCTCTTCGGTCCCTGAGCTTGTCGAAGTGACCGGAACCACAATAGCCGAAATATCCACCGAAACAGGAATAGTCCTGACAGGCAGATTAGACTCCAGCTCTTTCTCGAATGCGTTGCTGAGGTTCCGGTACAGTTTAGCTCCTGGATAGAGTCCAAAGACATTTCTGCACGTTATCCGGTTCCCTTGGCAGACATCGCCACGGAAACCGACAATCTCCCCACGACCTTTGGACAGAAAAGAGAATCCGTCCCCGTTCTGAAGCCGGTCACCCGGATTTTTCATCCGCACAGTTATCGTGACATACTCCTCGCTCAGCCTCTTTCCGTTTGAATAGTTCTGGCGCATTGGGGCGATGGAAACCACCGTCCCGACCTCTTCTCCGATTGATTTCGGCGCGTCCATCGAGGACCAGTTCCCTGACCGTTTTCCGTCCAAAAACAATTGCGTGTACCCCCGGTTGAAAGTCTTGGCCAGATCCGGTGTGAACCCGCCTTCCGACCGACCGAAAGAAACCCTACGGTACTTTCCCGGATTCGCCGCGACCAACTCATCCAATGCCAAGGAATATGCCCGGACGACATTCCGCACGTAGGAGATGTTCTTCAACCTTCCCTCGATCTTGAACGAGCATATTCCCGCTTCCGCAAGGTCTTTCAGCCTGTCCTTGAGGTTGTAGTCCTTCAGCGACAGCAGGGCTTTGTTCCGCACCAGTACGTTTCCATCTTCGTCCATAAGGTCGTAAAGCGACCGGCACGCCTGGATGCATTCCCCCCGGTTGGCGCTTCGCCCGGCTATCCGCTCTGACATATAGCACTGGCCGCTGTAGCAGACGCAGAGCGCTCCGTGCACGAAAAACTCCAGCTCGCAGTTAACGGACGACCTTATCGCACGGATTTGATCCAGAGACATCTCCCGCTCCAGAACAAGCCGTGAGGCTCCGATGCCCTCGTAGAGCCGTGCCTTCTCCGGAGTCCTTATCGCACATTGTGTCGAAGCGTGGACCGGCAGGTCGGTCAGTTCCCAGACCGCAAGGTCCTGCGCGATGATGGCATCCACTCCCGCGTCCTTCGCCTCGGCAAGCAGCCTTTCCGCCTCCGCGAGCTCGTTGTCAAAAAGAATAGTGTTGAGTGTCAGGAATATGCGCGCTCCGAATCTGTGGGCATATTCGGTGAGCCTCCGGATGTCCTCCATCGAGTTTCCGGCGGCTTGACGCGCCCCGAACGCAGGCCCGGCGATATACACGGCATCGGCACCGCAGTCGATAGCCGCGATGCCGATGTCAGCGTTTCTTGCCGGAGCAAGAAGTTCGAGGAACTTCATTGGTTACTTGCTGAGGGAAGCGATCATCTGCTTGGCCTGTGCGCCGAACTTAGGATCGTCCTGTACCTTCTTGTAGTATTCAAGAGCCTTGGCGTTGTTCTTAGCGCCCTGATAGAGGGCGGCCACGGTGAAAGTGATGGCCGGAGCGTTCTTCGCGTCCGGTTTCATCTCAAGATACTTCTCGAAGTACTTGATGGCGTCGGCGTTCTTGCTGAGTTTCTGTGAGCTCTGCCCTGCGATGAGGTAAGCTGTGGCGTTCTCGACATAACTGTTGGCCTTCTCGGCTGCCTTCACGGCGTCAGCGAACTTCTGGCCCTTAAGGGCGGCGTTGGCCTGCCTTACATAAATGTTGGAAACCTGCTCCTTGGCCTCGGCCTCCTCACCGTTCCATGCGGCATGCCTGAAAGCCTCGATGGCCTCATCGGTCTTGCCCTGGGCTCCGAGAGCCTGTCCGAGGTAGAGGGCTGTCTTTCCGGCGGTGGTGTCGGCGGCGTAAGACTTCGCGAAACCATCGGCGGCGGTGGCGAAGTCCTTCAGTTTGAGTGCGTCAACACCTTTCTGCATCCACATCTGAGGAACGAGTTCCTTAGCCTTCTCGGCAACCTCGGCGTTCTCATATTCCTCGGCTATTTTGGCGACTTCGTCAAGTTTGGCGGCGGCCTCATCGTACTTCGCGTCCTTGATCAGGTCCTTTGCGATCTCAAGGGAGACTCCAGGGATGGCGTTCTTGCAGTTTGCCACGAGCTCATCGGCGTCAGCGCCTATGGTCTTACCCATTTCGAGAGCTTTCTGGAAGCAGTCGAGGGCTTCAGTCCAATTCTTCATGGAGATGGCTGTGGCTCCATTATTGTAGAGTTCTGTTGCCTGAGCCATGTCCTGGGCGGATGCCATGCTTGCTGCCATGAACGCGGCAGCGATCGCGAGAATAAACTTTTTCATCGTATTAAAAATTATGTTTAACTATATTCCTTATAATCGCAATAACCACAAATGTAATAAAAATTTGTGTCAATTGCACATTATTGGCTATTTTTGTCTAAACGGGAGGTGTCAATGATGCGTAGTCTTATCTTCAAATCAGTCTTGTGTTTTGCGCTGTTTGGTTTTTCAATAATGATGCCAGCGCAGAATCTGCCCGTTCTTCAGAAGGACGGCTCGGTCACTACCGGCAATCTTACCAACGGGATTTCCTACTATCTGTTGACGAATCCATCGATGAAGGGAGTCGCTGACTTCGCGCTTGTGTGCAAGGGGGTAAGCGATACTCTGTCAGCGAGAAAAGAGCTTTCGTCATTGCCCCACTTCAATAAGACGATTCCTTATAAGTTCTTGTCGCGCAAGGGAATAGGCTGCCGTTCGGAAGGATATATCTCCTACCGTGACGACGCGACAATATTCAGATTCGATGATGTGCCGGTCTTTGACCAGGCCGCGTCGGACACCACGCTTCTCATGCTGTTCGACCTCATCGCGGCTCAGCCTTGCCAGCATGCCATCATCATCGCGGGTGACATCAATCCTACCGCCATCAAGGAAAGGATGAACGTATTCTCGCTGATGGTTCCTTCCCGCAATCCCGCCTACAAGAAGAAGGAATATGTATGGAGGCCTGCCATCGCTCCTGAATATTCATTCATCCCGTCCGGCGGTTCTTCCGTGACTGTGGAGTTCCGCTCGCCGAGGACACCTGACGATCAGATGAACACGATCCAGCCGTTCATCTCGGAACTATTCTCCAGATCGTTGAGGGAGATTGTCTCAAGCCGCCTCCGCGAAAGTTTCCTTGGTAGGGATATTCCTGTGGAATCGTTTGATGTTGAATATCTTGGAAGTGCGTCATGCGCTGGTGACGAGCGTTTCAGCGTGAGTGTGCGGACCTCCCGCGGCCAGCTGATGCCAGCCTCGATGGCGGTCGCCTCCGTCCTTTCGGAGATTTGTTCCAAGGGAATCGGGGCGGAGGAATATCTGGTCGCGCGCAATTCCGTCCTGAATGGTTTCCTAAGGACGCAGACGAATGATGCCCTTGTTCTGCGCTGCGTCTCCTCTTACCTTTACGGAGCTGATCTGGCTTCCCCGGCGACCAAGGCCAACTTCTTCTCTTCCAGGAATATGTCCACAAAGGCTGAGACCGAACTTTTCAACGGTTACACTCTGGCCCTGCTCTCCGAGATGGAGAATCCCAAGATCACATGGACGGGAAACGAGGAGGATTATGACGAATGGTTCTGGCCGGTTCTGTTCGGTTCGGTGACCGACGGGGTCTCCATGCTGGACAAACCGCTCTACAAGTGGCCTGTGACGGCCAAGGACACCTCGGCTTTCTGGAACGAAAGGAATAAGGTCAAGATGAAGTCTGTGGCCGCGGAGCCTGTCTCCGGAGGGGAGATGTGGACTTTCTCCAATGGCATGAAGGTGATTTACAAGAAGATGCCGGCTGCCGGGCGTTTCAGTTACTCTTTTATGATAAAGGGTGGTTTCTCCACTGTCCGGAATCTTCCTCGCGGGGAGGGAGCGTTTTTCTCCGATATGTTCGGCCTGTGCAACATCGCCGGCATGCCGGGAAGCGACTTCGACAAAGTGCTCCGTGTCAACGGGGTGGAGATGTCATGTGCCGTCTCGACATCTGATCTGCGACTCTACGGCTCAGCCCCGTCAAACAGGTTCATGCTGACCCTCAAGGCCTTGCTTTCCGCCGCCAATATGCGGAAGCCTTCGCTTTCGGCCTTTGAGCCGTGGAAAAGGATGGAACTGGCTTCCCTCAAGCCGGCCTATCTGGACAGCCTCATGTACCAGGACTACAACTACTCGTCCGTCAAGACGCCGTCCGGTCTCACCGCCAGAACGTTGGATGACGCATCTGATTTTTTTGACAATCAATTTATAAGAGCGAATGACGGAGTTCTTGTGATTGTGGGCGATCTGTCGGCGGAGTCCGTCCAGAAAATCCTTTGCCAGTATCTTGGCGGATTCCGGGTCAGCAAGTCCTCGTCCGTACGCCAGTTCTCATCTTATAAGTTGCGCACCGGTGCCACGACATATTCCCGCATCGGAACCCCTGTTGAGATCAGTCTGGCTTTGGCCTGCGCCGAGCCGTTCACGACAGAGAACTATATGGCATTCAAGGTCGCCAGCCTCGCCCTCCAGCGCAGGCTTACCGGTGTGATGGCCGAGCACGGGTTCAGTGTCAGAATGGCCGACCGCTTCAGCATCTGGCCTCAGGAGGCTCTGGAATTGATATTCACCTGCACTCCTGTGCCGGAATCCGGCCTCCCTTATGGTGTGAAGAGCGGTTCCGACCAGCCGATGAGGACTCTTGTGGAGGCCCGCAAGGTGATTGAAAACGTGCTTTCCAATCCGGTCAACGCCGCGGAGCTCGCTTCCTGCAAGTCCCTGCTGACCAATGGCTACTCGACCTATCTTGCGGATCCGAAGAATTATGTGGACGCCGTCCTGATGCGCTATTCCGGCGGAAAGGACGTGCTGACCGGTTATAACAACAGAATCGGCAGTGTCTCCGCCGACAAGGTAAAGGAAATTTTCGGAGCTCTGTCCGAAGGAATGAGAATTGAATATGTCGTCAAACAATAAGTTCGGAACCATTATCCAGATCGGCGACATCCTTGTGTCTGAGGATGTTGTCACTGAATATTTCGCCTGTGACTACGCTGTCTGCAAGGGCTGTTGCTGCATAATAGGGGACAGCGGGGCTCCGTTGGAGGAGTCGGAGCTGGAGCCTCTGGAGGAGAATTACCCCATATATTCAAAGCTTATGAGGCCGCAGGGCCGCGCGCAGATTGACAAGGAGGGCTTCTTCTCCATCGACCGTGACGGGGACATCGTGACCCCGGTCGTGGATCAGACCGAGGAATGCGCCTACACCACTTTCGACGAGGCCGGCAACTGTTTCTGCTCCATCGAACGGTGCTTCTTCCAAGGCGAGTGCAAGTTCCGCAAACCCCAGTCCTGCTGGCTCTACCCGATCCGCGTCACCAAACTCACCGGCGGCGGCCAGGCCCTGAACCTCCATCGTTGGGGAATATGCAAGGATGCCTACGAGAAAGGCCGCCGCGAAGGCATCCGTGTCTATCAGTTCCTCCGCGATCCCCTCATCTCCGTCTTCGGCCAGGATTTCTACGACGCCCTCTCCTACGCCGCCAAGAAGATTCTTGACGAGGCGTAGCGGATTTGTCTAATAATGGAGTCTTGCGCCTAAGGCTTATGGCCGATATTAGCGGTCGTTGGAGTTGATGAGGGCCATGGCGGCGTCGTAGTCGGCCGCGTTGACCTTTACCTCGACAGGATCTACATAGTTCAGTGAGACGTAGGAGGAGTTCTCTCCGAACACTGCGGCAGGGATGCCGTTCTCATTGAGCATGCCCGCTGTGATGTGGGCGCTCATCGCGTTGTCGAACTTTGCGACAGTCTTGAGTTCTTCTGCCATAATCTTTGAATATTAGAGTGTTATATCTGTGCTTCAATGGTGCCGGCAGCACCGATCGAGCATATTCATTTCCCGTAAATGTGGATTACTCCTCGTCCAGCACCCGGAATTTGTACTCCAGTCCACCGACAATCCGCACCACTTCTTTGGTCAGGCCTTCCACCTCGAAGCCGCCAAGCTCGCGGGTCATTGTGATCCGATCCTCGAACATCTTGAAAAGGGCGCTGAACTTGGAGCGGAGGCGGAATGTCATATTCTCGCCATCCTCGCTTTCGAGGCGGTAGCCGCGCATCTCCATATATTCAATAATCCCGCCACGGAGGTCGGAATATTCACCTTTTAATATGACTGATCTTTTGATGAAACCGAATCTTGGGTAGAAGGCTGAAACGAAAGCGAATAGCAAGGCTATCTGCCACAGCGACTTATAGCCATCGCGGAACATTAGGCTGACATCAGCTTTGACGACTCCGATGAACACGAGCGCCGCCATTATGACCACAAACAGGATGGTGAAGTAGAAAAAGTATTTGACAGCTCTGATAAAATATTTCATAATAGTCCGATTTTTGCTAACGAAGCAAAGATATGAAATAGTTTTGTTATTTTTGTGTCATTAATCATTAAATCGAAAGACTATGGCAGAAATTGATCCTATCCGCGAGCGTCGTGAGCGCGAAGAGCAGGAAAGAAAGAATGAAAGCCTCAAGAAGGTTATGTGGATTCTTGTGGCTGTGGCGGTGCTGCTTGCCGCGGGACTTGCCTACATTTGGTTCTCGAAGTCCAGCCTTGTAAAGGACCTTAACGCTGAGAAGGACGACCTTACCCAGCAGATGATCGCCCTCAAGGGAGACTACGACAGCCTTTCGTCTGACTATGCATCGATCAACAGCCAGCTGGACTCCTCCAAGGAAGAGGTTAACCAGTTGATAGAGAGAATCCAGAAGACCGAGGCCACGAACCGCCGCAAGATGCGTCAGTACGAGAAGGAACTCGGAACCCTGCGCAGCATCATGAGAAACTACATAGTGCAGATTGACTCGCTCAACACATTGAACCACAAGCTGACAGCCGATGCCGCCGCCGCGCGTCGCGAGGCCGCGGAGAGCCGTGCGGAGAACGCTGACCTCAAGGGACAGGTCGAGAACCTTTCCGGTCAGGTGGCCGCCGGTTCCGTGATCAAGTCCAGAGGCTTGAGCGTCGCCGCCTACAACGCTTCCGACAAGGTTACGGACCGTAGCAGCAGGGTAGTGAGACTTCTGGCCTCCCTGAGCCTTGTCGAGAACGACCTGGCTCCTAAGGGACCGGTGAGAGTCTATCTCCGCGTCAAGGATCCGGACGGAATCCTTCTCACCAACAGCACGCAGACCTCGTTCTCGTTCAACGGCCAGACTATGGTCGCCTCCGCTTCCCGTGAGGTTGACTACGAGGGTAAGGAGGTTGACCTGAGCATCTATCTCAACGACATTCCTTCCTATCAGTCGGGAATATACACGGTTGAGGCCTACACCTCTCAGGCGTTCCTCGGCAAGACTGAACTCTTGCTCCGCTAACCTGTGATCTACCTTCACGTCCCTTTCTGCGGCAGTTTCTGCACTTACTGCGACTTCTATTCGGAAATATGCCGGAGCAGACAGGCGTTCAATGAATATGCAGATGCCGTCATCGCTGAGATTCGTGACCGCCGGAAGGAACTGGAAATGAATATGTCCGCACAGGATGCGGTCAACACCCTATACATCGGAGGAGGCACCCCATCGGTGCTTCCTCTTGATGTTTTGTCACGGATTGTCGGTGCGGTTTCCCAGACTGAACGGCTTTCTTTGGTCACTGAACAGCTTTCTCTGGTCACTGAGCCTGTCGAAGTGACCACCCCGACAGAACTCTTCGATGAGTTTACCGTTGAAGTGAACCCCGAAGATATAGTGGAAAAAGGCCGTGAATATGTCCGCGGACTTCTTGCCTTGGGTGTGAACAGGATCAGCATGGGCATCCAGTCATTCAACGATGACATTCTCCGTTGGATGAACCGCCGCCACGATGCAGGGAATGCCGTCAAGGCTTTCCGTATTCTTCGCGGGAGCGGAGTCCGGAACATCAGCATTGACCTGATCTTCGGCATATCCCAACTGACGGACGAGACCTGGAAAGACACGATCGAAAAGGCCTTGGAACTTTCTCCAGAGCACATTTCGGCCTACCAACTGTCAATAGAGGAAGGAAGCGCCCTTGCCAAGATGGTAGCCGACGGGCGTTACGTTGAGGCTTCCGAGGAACAATGTCGCCGGCAGTACGACATCCTGTGCAGATGTCTTGGGCGGTCCGGCTACCATCATTACGAAATCTCCAATTTCGCAAAGCCCGGCTTCGAAGCCGTCCACAACAGCGCCTATTGGCGCCGGGCACCGTACATCGGCCTCGGCCCCGGTGCCCATTCCCTGACCGGCAATGTACGCTCCTGGAACAGCCAGGAACTCCCGCACAGAAGTCCGGACGGTTCCTCGGCGACATATTCAAGAACCTCCGAGACCCTTTCGCCCGAGGACATCAGAGTAGAGAGGATCATGCTCTCCCTCCGCACCGACAAAGGCTTGGAAGCCGCGGAACTATATTCATTGGCCGACCGCGCGGTCATTAATTCCCTTTTGAGTGAAGGTGCCCTTGAGAAGCAAGGCGCCAGCATCCGCATCCCCGAATCCCGCCTCTTCACCTCCGACGAGATAATCCGCGAACTGATCTGATACTCCGCTTGTCCCTTTGACCCTGCCGCAAAAAAATTGGACTCCGGCGTACCCTGTCGTGATTGATGTATCTATCAAAGTTATAATGTCTTACATTGTAAATATGACATTTTATCATTTTATGATAATCATTTTATGATAAAAATGCGCTTTGTCGGGAATAATAAGACTCTCACGTATGTGTTTAGGAATCTTATTGCTGTGAAGTGGCATGGCATACTTAGGGAGGGTGCCGTTTTGGAATGTTTTGGGTAAGGGGTAGGGTTGTCATTTGTGGCATTTATCCGCCACGGCTTAAAATCGGGACATACGACGAGGGTTAACCAGTAATTTGAATGACTCTAACGTCCTCAACGAAGCACCTCCGATTCATCGAAACGAGGAATAGAGGAGCCTTGATGATGTCGAGAGTCTAATATTTCTCGGTGATCTTTCGGGGGAGGCGGCGCTTGGGCAACGTTTTCGGGCTAGAACGTCTCTCAAGAGTGTTGCGGAACACTCTTGGGAAACGAATATGGCTCAATGCGTTGCCGGAGGGTTTTTGGAGTGCCTAAAGGCCAACGGTGACGCTAAAGCACTTTGCCGAAGGTGGCTGCCGTGTCAAAGAAGCCTCAAGTAGTGGTTTCTTCGGGGGTATCACCGAAAATATTTCTGTTTTTTATCAATCGCATGTGTTTCTTTTCGTTTGATTCCGTTGGGAATGCCTAACTTGCGGTCGTGTTCCAGAAGGTATCGCGGGACATTTTGACAAACAGACATGATTCACTTCAACTATGGAGACTTCAGAGAGAAACGAGGCCGTCAGGCGGAAGGCCGATGACCATACTACCATTAACCAAGAGACCATTGAACAGCGGTCAATTGAACAGCGGTCCATTGATCAGGGGGCCTTTGAACAGGGCATCATTGAACGTGAGGCAATGGACCACGAGATTGTTGGACGAGACTTAAATGGCCAACATGCCATTGAACAGGAGGAAGTTATTAACAAGGAGACCACAGATTGCAAAGCCACGGAGAAAACCGCTGGTAGCCCGGCCGCAGTGTCAGAGGAGGAGCAGTACCTTAAACGTTACCGCCACTGCTGCCGCCTGATTGAGAACGACGGGCGGTTCGTCGGGATGACCGACGAGGAGAAGGATGCCTACGCACAGCGGCTCGCCACGCCGGAGTATCTTGACCTGACCTGCGACTGGGCGTTCAAGTATCTGTTCCAGAACCACCCTGAATTGCTTGTCCGTCTCCTCAATGATATCCTTCAGGAGGACATCATATCGGTTGAGTTCCGGAACACGGAGCTGACAGAGGTGTCTCCACAGGATAAGAGGATACTCTTCGATCTTCTCTGCCGGACGCCGTGCGGGACGATCCTGGTCGAGATGCAGAGGGCTTTGCGTTTCGACCAGCGCGACCGTCTGCTCTTCTACGGCTCAAGGCTGGTGACCAGACAGGTGAAGCGCGGGGATGAGGAATATGCTCTGACACCTGTCAAGGTCATCTGCATAATGAACTATGAGGACGAGCATCCGAACTCGCCGGAGGGAAAGATCCTGTACCATTATAGTCTGCGTGAGGTCGAGACGGCCGAGCCGTTCGGCGACCGGATGTCGTTCTACCTGTTGGAGTTGCCGAGGATAATGCGTTATACTGATGAATATGACAGTCCTGTTGCGGGATGGTGCCGGATATTCAGAAATTTCGCTATATTTGCGAAGTCGAGGTCGGAGAAAGACGCTGAGTTTGTGAGGTTAGAGCGGGCGATGCGTGTCAGCGGTCTTGACGACAAGGAGATTGACAACTATTTCAGCGATATGATGACAGAGAAAGAGATGCGCCCGTACATCAAAGGTGCCGAGCAGCAGGGCTACCGCAAAGGCTTTAAGGCCGGTGTCGAACAAGGCACGGCGGAAGGCGTTGAGAAGGGTATAGAGAAAGG
>ULRO01055198.1_pt1 | contig 12034 bp, 10 predicted proteins | sample 1955421 | NCBI WGS metagenome assembly ULRO01 (sample SAMEA4835682, study PRJEB28245) | human gut metagenome | biome: gut microbiome; material: fecal sample | place: Denmark | collected 2008 | reverse complement strand
GCAGGCGGCACAGCCGTGGGAAGTGCTCCGCCAGCGCCAGAAACGCCTGGTGCACCGCGTCTTCGGCGTCCGCCTGAGCGGACAGCCTCCGCCGCGCCAACGCCAGCATCCGCCCGCAGCAGGCGCGGTATACGTCCTCAAAGAGCCGCCGCTCCTCCGCGCTCTCCAGCGCCGTCATGCACACCGTCAAACGCCCACCTCCCCGCAGCTTGTTGCATTCATCATAACACAGGCGGCCGCCCTGTGTCATCACTATATAAACGCCGCAGCGGAGCAAATGCGGACAGGAAAACCGAAAATTTTTTCAAAAAACGCGTTTCCCTATGGAAAAAGGACGCCGGGGCGTCCTTTTCGGGTAAGACTGTTCATACATATACAGAAGGCGATGCCGGCTACACCATGACGAACATATTATAATGCTTCATCAGGCGGATATCCTCCTTGGATATCTTTAGCTCCTGGACCAGCGCCTTGTCGATGGAAAGCGGTGTTTTGCTGAGAAGGCGCTTGGCGGCGGAGGGCATCAGCGGGCGGCAGGAGATGCCATAGGTCAGCACCCACTTCCGGTCGTCGTCCATGTAGGGTTGGGGAATGCCGATCTGGTATTTGTCCATGGGCATATCGTCATTCTGGAACAGCATGGCGCTGAACGCCTCGTAGTGGGTCAGGGTGCCGTGGTAGGTGCTCTCACAGACCCGGTAGTGGGCCAGGTCCTTGATGTTCATGTACATGAGCACCTCGGCCGTGCTGCTCTCCTCCGTGGGGAATATATCGATCACGGTGCACTGGGCGCGGTTGACCCGGCCGTCGAAGAAGTACATATATAATTGGGAGACCTCCCGGAAAAAGGCGGGCACCTCCGCGTTGTACTCCTGGTCAATATCCGGTGTATTGCGGTACAGCAGATCATAGATGCTGACCTTCAGGGCGTTGGCGATGTCGTAAAGCATGGCAATATCCACGGAGATCTGTCCGTTCTCGTACTTGGAGATGGCCGAACGGGTCTTGTAGATGGCCTGAGCCAGCTCGTCCATCGACATACCCCGGCTTTTGCGGGCGTAGCGGATGCGGCTGCCGACTTCTCTTGTGATATTCTCTCTTGCAGTGTCCATAGGTGATTTCCTCAAAATCAATTCAGGCTCATTTTTTCACTGGTTTTTAACGATTATAGCAAAATACGTCGAATATGTCAACAAACGTTCCGTTCAGGAAACATAATTTGCACAAATTGTTCCGCAGGGGGAACAGGCGGCAAATTGCCACCCGGTCCATTTTCCGTTATAATGGCAACTAAGGTAAACCTTACGTACGCAAAACTGTACAAAATCACAATAATACTACGTTGAAATTGGAGAGGTGTACAAAATGAAGGTCAAAGCTGATACGTTGTTTTATGGCGGCAAGATCTACACGATGGAAGCGCCGGGCGTCTGCAAGGAAGCAGTGGTGCTGAAGGACGGCAAATTTGCCTATGTGGGCACAAAGGAAGAGGCGCTGGAGCGCTTTGACTGTGCAAAGTGCATTGATCTGCAGGGCAAGACTGTGCTGCCCGGCATGGGCGACTCCCACCTGCACTTCTTCGCTTTCTGTCAGACTTATACCACGGTGGACCTGGGCGGCGCCACCTCCCGCGCCGAGGCGCTGCAGCTGCTGCGTGACCGCGCGGCGGAGACGCCCAAGGGCGAGTGGATCAAGGGCTCCAACTTTGACCAGTCCAAGTGGAAGGACTGCGAGGACCGGCTGCCCACCCGTCTGGACCTGGACGAGGCCAGCACCGATCACCCCATCGTCATCAAGCGCGTGTGCCTGCATACAGCAGTGGCCAACACCATGGCGCTGGAGAAGGCCAACATCACCAACGGCTACGTGTACGGCCCCGGCGGCCTGGTGGAGCTGGACGCTGACGGCAACCCCAACGGCATCTTCCGTGAGCAAGCCTCCAAGATCTACGACAACCTGATCCCTGACCCGTTCCTGGTGCCCGCCACCCGCGAGAAGTGCATGAAGAAGGGTCTGGCGCTGGCCTCCAGCCTGGGCGTGACCATGATGCACACCTACGCCGCGGAGATCTGGCACTATGACGAGGACTTCGCCGACTATGTGGCCCGCAGCGACTGCGGCGAGCTGCCGGTGCGTATGGCCGTGTGCCTGGACTATATGTTCGACCCGGAAAACCTGACACCCGAGCAGCGGAATGATCCCTATCGTGCCGCACGGATGGGCAGCTTCAAGAGCTTCTCTGATGGCTCTTTGGGCTCCCGTTCCGCCAAGCTGTACACCGACTACGCGGACGATCCCGGCAACACCGGCATTCTGGTCATCAGCCCCGAGGACCTGGCCAAGAGAATGTACAAGGCATACCGCCACGGCTTGCAGCCCGCCACCCACTGCATCGGTGACAAGGCGCTGGAGGTCACTCTGGACGCGGTGGAGTACTGCCTGCAGCAGGGGCTGAAGGATGGCATGACGCCGGAGGAGCAGGCCAAGCGTCTCCCCTTCCGCATCATCCACGCCCAGATGGCCACGCCGGAGCTGATCGAGCGCATGAAGAAGCTGCCGATCGTGCTGGATATCCAGCCCACGTTCCTGATGACCGACCTGCACTGGATCGAGGAGCGCGTAGGCAAGGAACGCGCCGTGCTGAGCTATCCCTGGAAGACGTATCTGGACGCGGGACTGATCATGGCCGGCGGCTCCGACGCACCGGTGGAGAGCTTCAATCCCTGGATCGGCATCTACGCCACCGTGACCCGTCAGGATATGGACGGCTATCCCGTGGGCGGCTATCACCCCAACGAGAAGGTATCCGTGTATGATGCGGTGTGTATGTACAGCAAGAACGTGGCCTACGCCAACGGCGATCAGGACCTGATGGGAACCATCGAGGCCGGCAAGTTCGCCGACATGGTGATCATCGACCGCGACATCTTCCACATTCCCGAAAACGACATCAAGGACATCCAGGTGCTGAACACCTATATGGCCGGCATCGAGAGATATCACCGCGACTGATACGCGCAGCATAACAAAGGAGCTAAGACATGAAATTAAATTCTTTTGACAAGGTCAAGCAGTTGACGGAAGAGATGGTCGCCATCCCCAGCATCAACAAGGAGCCGGGCGGCGAGAGCGCCGTGGCCCGCTATATACAGGACTTCTATATGTCCCTGCCCTACTTCCAGGCACATCCCGAGCAGGTCAAGTGCTTCCAGACCAAGAACGACTTTGTGGTGCGGCACAGCACGCTGGCCTATGTGAAGGGCACCAAGGGCAATTCCAACCGCACGGTCATCCTCATCGGCCACATCGACACCGTGGGCGTGGACGATTTCGGCACCATCCGCGAGTACGCGTTCCGCTGCGAGGAGCTGCCCGCCAAGCTGCGCGAGACGTTCGTGCTGCCCCAGGAGGTCATTGACGATATCGAGTCCGGTGAGTATCTGTTCGGCCGCGGCGCGCTGGATATGAAGTCCGGTGTGGCAGGCCATATGTACCTGATCCAGTACTTCTCTGAGCATCCCGAGGAGCTGGATGGCAACCTGCTGGCTATCGGCGAGTGCGACGAGGAGGACAACTCCAAGGGCATCATCACCGCCCTGGACCTGTTGGAGGAGCTGAAGGAGAAGGAGCACTTCGAGTACGTGGCGTGCATCAACGCGGACTACTCCACCAACTACGCTCCCGGCGACGAGAACCGCTACATCTACTACGGCAGCATCGGCAAGCTGCTGCCCTGCTTCGCCGTGTTCGGCAAGGAGGCCCATGTGGGGCAGGCCTTCAGCGCGCTGGACCCCAACCTGGTGCTGGCCAACATCACGCGCAAGATGTCCCTGAACACTGACCTGTGCGACATCGCCCAGGGTGAGGTGGCCATTCCGCCCATCTCCCTGAAGCAGATGGACACCAAGGGCCCCTACACCGTGCAGACGGCGCTGACGGCCTTCGGTTACTACAACTTCTTCACCCACGGCTGGAGTCCTTCCATCGTGCTGGAAAAGAGCAAGCAGATGGCTGTGGAGGCCTTTGACGAGACGGTGGAGTACCTAAATGCCCAGTACAAGCGCTTCTGCGAGCTGAGCAAGGTGGACTTCCATCAGCTGCCCTGGAAGACCCGTGTCTACACCTGGAGCGAGTTCTACAACGAGCTGGCCGCCGCACACGGCGAGGCATTCAAGAAGGCCATTCACGAGTTCACCGTGAAGCTGCATGAGGACGATCCTGAGCTGGATCTGCGGCTGTTCGGCCTGCGTGTGGTGCAGGAGGCATGGAAGTGGTCTGAGGACAAGTCCCCCGCCGTGGTGGTGTTCTTCGGCTCCATCTTCAGTGCCCGTATCGAGATGACCGGCCGCACGGCCAAGGAAAAGGCTCTGCTGGACGCGGTGGAGAGCGCTATCGAGGTGGTGCGGCCCGAGGCCCAGCGCCAGATCAAGACCCGTATGTTCTACCCCTACATCTCCGACTCCAGCTTTATGGCCGTGTGCGACGACACCCTGGCTATCCAGGCGCTGGAGACGAACATGCCCCAGTACGGCGTGAAATACACGCACCCGGTGGATAAGATCCGTCAGATCGACGTCCCCGTTGTCAATATCGGTACCTTCGGCCGCGACGGACATATGCTCACCGAGCGCGTGGATATGCGGCAGACGTTCCAGAATGTTCCCAACATCACCTATGAAACGGTGAAGCGTCTGCTGAGCTGAGCTATCCCTCCCTACGCTGAGAGACCCTGTCAAAACGCACAAAACGCACCAAGCACAAAACGCAAAACGCACAAGCGCAATCACAGAGAAAATCACCTATTGTTTCGCGTGAAAGGAGAAAAGTATGGTTATACTGCAAGCTATTCAAGATTTTGGTAACTGGTTCTGGGGCATTCCCATTTTGATCCTCATCGGCGGCGGCGGTCTGTTCCTGACCATCTATCTGGGCTTCCCCCAGATCCGCCACTTCGGCTACGCCATGAGCCAGACCTTCGGCAAGATGTTCGCCAAGAAGGAAGAGGGCAAGGTCCGTCCCATCTCCGCCGCATTCGCGGCCCTGGCCTGCGCCGTCGGCGCTTCCAACATCGTCGGCGTGCCCGTGGCTATCGCCCTGGGCGGCCCCGGCGCTGTGTTCTGGATCTGGATCCTGGCTATCTTCGGCATGTGCACCAAGTACTGCGAGGTCGCGATGGGCATCAAGTACCGTCGTAAGAACGACGTGGGCGAGTGGGTCGGTGGCCCCGCCTACTACCTGCGCGGTCTGGGCAAGAAGATCGGCGTCGTGTTCGGCATCGGCTACGCCTTCTTCTTCATGATCGAGCTGGTCCCCTCCCTGGCCTCTCAGGGCGTTTCCGCTGCTGAGCAGTTCAACGTCTTCGGCGCAAACCAGACCGTCACCGGCATCATCATCGCCGTTCTGGTGGGCGTTATCCTGGCCGGCGGCTTCAAGCGCGTGTCCAGCGTCACCGACATCCTGGTGCCCGTGATGGCCTGCCTGTACGTGCTGGGCGCTCTGGTCATCATCTTCGCCCATGTGGGCGAGCTCCCCGCTGTTTTTGGCATGATCTTCCAGGATGCCTTCACCGGCCACGCCGCTGTGGGCGGCTTCGCCGGCGCCACCATCATGGCTGCTATCCGTTGGGGCGCTGCCCGCGGCGTGTACTCCAATGAGGCGGGCGTAGGCTCCACCATCGCCGGTCACTGCACCGCCGATACGGATCACCCCATCCGTCAGGCCCAGTTCGGTATCTTCGAAGTCTTCATGGATACCATCGTTATCTGCACCATCACCGCCCTGGCTGTTCTGGCCTCCGGCGTGTGGACCCAGGAGGGTCTGAGCTCCGGCCAGCTGGCCCTGGCTGCTTTCCAGTCCGTGTTCGGTAACTTCGGCGCCATTTTCGTCGCCATTACGGTGTTCATGTTCGTGTTCTCCACGATCATTTCCGCCGGCTTCTTCGGCCAGATCCAGGCTGAGATCCTGTTCGGCCGTAAGTTCTCCAAGATCTGGGTGTTTATGTATCCCCTGTTCATCGGCATCGCCTGCGCGTTCTCCAACGTGACCACCATGTACATGATCACCGACGGCTTCATGGCTATTATCGTCATCCTGAACATGATCGGCCTGCTGCTGATGTGCAAGCAGGTGAAGGACCTGCAGAAGGAGTACTACAACACTCCCGGTATGTACTACCTGGCTGACAAGGCCGCCAAGGAAGCCAAGAAGGCTGCCAAGTAACGGCTGACACAGCATAACACAGTGATAACGTAATTCCCCTGTACTGACATTCCCCGCGTTTTGTGCGTTTACCCCCCCTGGACCTCTCAGCGAAGGGTGCTGGTCCCCTCCAGCGCCGGGGCCCGGTCCGGCCTTGTGCCGGGCCGGGCTTCCGGCATTTCAGGGGGCCTGTCCCACCCCACGATAAAAGGGAACGACCGCAGAATGGGCGGTCGTTCCCTTTTGTGCGGCGGGTGCTTGTTTAACCAAAGGTGCCTTTTTATACACATCACTATCCGGCGGATCGCACCGTTATTCCTCTGCGGGCAGCGTCACGGTAAATGTGGAGCCATTTCCAGGGCGGGAGAACACCGTCACCCTCCCGCCGCACAGCGTTACCACCCGGCGGACAATGGAGAGGCCCAGGCCGTTGCCCCGGTCATCCGGGTATGGCGCAGCCCGGTAGAACCTGTCGAAAATGTGCCGCTGTGTCTCCTCGTCCATACCGATACCCGTATCGGAGACAGACACGGTGACCTCTCCCTCACCCCGCCGCAGCACCACGGTGATCTGCCCGCCGGCGGGCGTAAACCGGATAGCGTTGGAGAGCAGGTTAGACCAGATGTGCTCCACCAGCTCCTCATTGCCGTAATAGTCCACCGGATCCAGGTCTCCCTCCACGGTCAGGCTCTTTTTCAGCCACTCCCTCTCCTGCTGGCGCACACACCGGCGGAGCTGTTCATCCAGGCTGTACAGCGTCTTGTCGGACACGATCTCGGTGTTTTCGTACCGGGCCAGCTCCAGAACGTGGGTGCTCATGGCAGCCAGCCGTTCGGACTGCTGCACCACGGTGTCTGTATAGGTCCGCCGCTGCTCCGATGTCAGGTCGTCGTTTTGCAGCAGCTTGGCAAATCCCCGGATGGAGATAAGCGGCGTTTTGAACTCGTGGGAAAAGGTATTCACAAAGTCCATTCGCAGCAGTGCCACGCTGGACAGTTCCTCCGCCATTTTATTAAAGCTGCGGATATATTCCGCCACCTCGCCCCGGGCGCCCCGCATATCCACCCGCACGGTATAATCGCCCTCCGCCACCGACTGCGTGGCCTGCATCAACCGTGACAGCGGCGCCAGATACCCACGGAAAATGAATATGGCCAGCAGTACGCCCAGGATGGCGCTGACCGAAAGGATGAGGATGGGCCACAGCAGCGTATAGCTGGCGTCCTCCAGATGCACCAGCCGCTGCACCAGTGTAAATATCCCCAACGCCATCCCCACATACACCGCCACCAGCCCCAGCACCAGCAGGAACATGGTGCCCAGCAGCCGGACAGGCGGCTTTTCTTTTTTCACCTTATTTCTGGCCATTGCCGTCCTCCCGGGGCATCCCCATATAGCCAAATCCCCGAATCGTCCGCAGTTCGAAGTCCGGGTTGTCCCGGAATTTCTCTCGCAGTCGGGAGATGTAAACCTCCACAGTGTGCTCGTCCACATCACTGTCCAGATCCCATATGTCGTCGATAAGCTGCCGTTTTGTGAAAAGCGTCCGGGGGTAAGACAGCAGCTTATACAGCAGCAAAAACTCCTTAGCGGACAGCTGCCACGTACTCTGCGGAGTGATGACCTGCAGGGAGCCGCGGTCCAGCACCGTGGTGCCCACCGTCAAGCGTCGGTCTGCCCGGCTGCAATACCGCCGCAGCAGGGCCTCGATACGCCAAAGCATCTCCTCCTCGTCCACTGGCTTGACCATATAGTCATCCGTCCCCGCCCGGAACCCCCGGCGCTTGTCCTCCTGGGTCACGCGGGCCGTCACCATCAGCACCGGCAGATCGCAGTTCCCCTCCCGCAGCGTCTGGGTGAAGGTGATGCCGTCCATCCGCGGCATAGTGATATCCACCACCGCCAGATCGCACTGGTAGTGTTCCATCACCTCCAGCGCCTCCACACCGTCCCGCGCAGGGCACGGCTCATACCCGGCACGCCGCAGCACCTCGCACATCAGAAATCTGGCGTTGTCATCGTCCTCGGCCACCAAAATGCGGAACATGGCTGTCCCTCCCTTGTGTTTTTTTTGGATTTTATCACACCTGTTCTCAAAAATCGAGATTTTTTGAGCTTACGTTGAGGTTTCTTCGGTATACTGCCGTTACCATAGGAAAAATAGGAGGAACACCCCATGCCCAGACCTGTCTGCATCACCTACGACAGCACCTGTGACCTGACGCCCCAGCTGCTGGAGCGCTTCCATATCCGCACCATACCCCTGACTATCCAGAGTGGCGGGCGTGTCTTCCCTGATGACGGAAACTACACCTCGGCGGAGCTGTACGCCGATTACCGCCGGAACGGCACCCTGCCCAAAACAACAGCAATCAGTCCAGAAGCGTTCAAGGCATTTTTCTCCCCGCTTTTAGCGGAGGGCTATGACATCGTCCACATCGACATCAGCTCGGAGCTGTCCTGCACCTGCCAGAACGCGGTGCTGGCGGCACAGGAGCTGACGGGCCAGGGACAGATCCACGTGGTGGACAGCCGCCAGCTCTCCACCGGCGGCGGGCTGCTGGCACTGCAGGGGGCCAAGCTACGGGACAGCGGTATGACGGCGGCGGACATCGCCGCGGAGCTGCGCCTCCTGACACCCTGCAGCGACACCAGCTTCGTACTGGACACACTGGAGTTTATGTGGAAGGGCGGCCGCTGCAGCGGCGTGACGGCGCTGGGCGCCAATATGCTGAAGCTGAAGCCCTGTCTTGAAATGCGGGAGGGCAAGCTGGCAGTCTGCAAAAAGTACCGCGGCGCCATGGAAAAGGTGTACCGCCAGTATATCACCGAACGGTTGGCGGATAAGACAGTTGTGGCTGATCACGCTTTCATCACCCACTCCGGCGAGGTGGCGGAGGGCACTCTACAGGAACTGACGAAGCTGGTACGGGAACTGGCACCCTTCCAGGAGGTATTCGTCACTCAAGCTGGCTGCACTGTGTCCTCACACTGCGGCCCCGGCACCCTGGGCGTGCTGTTCCTGCGGCAGCCGGAGCAATAACAAGCTGCGCATCAGTTGTGCACCCATGTCCGCACCAGGTCGGGCACCCATCCGAACACACGGCGGCACTTTTCCCTGCATTCTTGTTCGGTACAGTCCGGATGTGCGGCCATATAGGCCAGCAGGTACGCCCGTACATTCTCTCGAAGGTTTTTCCGGGCAAACCGGAAATCATACTTGGGAATTGCGTCCAGCGCAAATGAGGTCAGCGGGGCGTCGCTGTAACAGGGTTTGGTCAAGTTCACACGGGTCGTGTGGCAGATGGTGTGACGGGCGTTCGCAGGGTGGAGTATGTCCTCCAGATGCTCGAAGTCCGCTTTCGTTTTGCCGGTGCTCAACAACACGCGCGGAAGCTGTGTCTGTGTCAGAAAGTGCCCGTTGGCGAGAGTAGCCTTCAGCAGAAAGGACAGGCAGAAATCCTCCGAATTTGATAAGCAAATATCCACACCGCCGTAGCCTCGCTCATGGAAATACATCTGTCCAAACCGGTTTTTTTGCTTGCGGCTGCGATGGGTATTGTAGTCGGGGAAATGCGTTTCGTCATAGCAATAGGCCTCTACCCATAGCGGCTCAACGGTCACGCCAAAGACCTCGATGCGGCAATCATTGATAAGCTTATCGCCCAGCATTTGCAGAATATGTACCGGTTCATCATAAGCGGCATTTTTTAAATTGCTGACCAAGGTCCACAAGTCGGCAGCGCGGTCCATACACTCAGTCCTTTCCGGGGCGTTTCAAAAAGTATATCACTTGGATGGCGTTCGTACAAGTTCCATAGGAAGAGCTTTGCGTAAGGGTACACATTCGCTGCGTTAGTTCTGCAAAATGGCGTGGATGCGAAAACCGCCAGCAGTATGCTAATTGCTTGTGTTCGTGTGTTTACAAAACAAGTAGTGAAAGCCTTGGCGGAAAATAAATGGCTTGTTTGTATTTACCCCCTTTTACTTCCGCGCGGTTTGTATTATTATAATGAGGTGCAGAAAAGAAATCCAATCCACAGTATTCTTTACACCGCAAGGCAGTCCTTTGCGGTGGGCTTAAAACTACCGCTTTATGAATGTGAGGGGAATCGACTAAAAAAGAGATCGCTAGGTCATCACGTTTCTGAAGGTAGGAAGAAACAGGTAAGGAGGTTAGCAAATGGCACACGATGGTAAATTCGCTCAATATATACGCAGAAAGCATATCCACTGGATGGTTGCTGCAGTGCTGTGTGCGCTAGTTGCATTGCTTGTGTTGCGCAGAATTCAGATGCCTGCCAATGTCCCGCTGCCTCAAGTACCCGTCAGTGATCCTCAACCTAAAACGCCGTATTCCATTCCCATCGAGAATACAAAACTGTACGTTTATGTAAGCGGAAAGAGAGCCTTAGATTCTGAAGAAAGCACTACCTATCCCGAGGAAGCTGCTGTCGAATTAGCAAAATCGTTCCTCGACGACTTGATGACTCCTTCCGATGCTCGAACATTTACGATTACGGAGTACAGGGATCTCAAAGTGCGCCTACTGCCAACGACTGATATGGACAGAGAAAGCGCGGACATATACGTACTTAGACCATCTGAAATCAGCAAAGATACTTGGATTGTGGAAATAGATGTTTCCTTTCAATATGAAGGGGTCATCAGCCCCATCGGGAGTGCCGATCAGCGGTGGATTGACATCCTTTATCAAGGCAGTCCCGTTGGTTTCCTACTAACACGAAACGGCACGGAGTATACAATGCGTTCTCGTTACAGTGGTGCATAATAGCAGTGCAATATTTTTTAATTGAGTGATTTGTCCGTAACCGTCAAAACAGAGGGCGGCTGGACAGACATGGGACAATACTATGATGCGATAAAAGAGCAACTGCAATTATACAATGTCTTTGTCGACTGAATAATAAACGAACCTCCCTGTCTCAGACAGGGAGGTTCGTTATAATCAGATGCTTTGCATCTCTGTTGTTCCGCCTACGCACGTTATATGTATACCGTTTATCAAAACTCAATATGTGGAAGTCCTTCTCATATAAGCCACTGATAAAATCAGTGTTCTTGATCACAAGAATAAAGCGGGCTAAGGTCTTCTTCAGCACATACGCAAGCCGTTCTTGGTCGAACTTCGTAAAGTTCACTCCATCATAGTCTGAAAAGTCTGTGTCATAAGGCGGGTCCAAGAACATAAAATCCTTTTCAGACAACTTGACCTTGCTTAAAAGTTCTTCAAAATCGCAGCAATGAATGTCCGTCTTCGCGAACAGCGCCTCCATTTCTCTATTGAACATACCGTCTATTTTCGATCTCATATCTTTGCGATTATATGACATCCCACCGTAGGGAATATTAAACTCACCCTTCGCATTAAAGCGAAACATTGACCCGTAACAGTATTCCCGAATAAAATAGAAATTTGCGGCTTGATACTGTATTGACTGATCCGCAATGCGTCCAAGTCGGATGTCATTGAACACCTTGCGGAAGTACATATAATATCCGCTCGCAAAGCCGGTGATGCGGCAGAGGGGTGTGCCGCTCCAAAGGACAGGCAACTGCTCTCCCTCCACCGGCAGGGTTTCAAAGCCTGCACGGTGCAGGGGAATACGGACTTCTTCAAGGTAGCGAAGCTGACGGCTTGTGTTTTGGGTGTCCATGTGAGCGATCCTCCTGTTGTAAAAAAAATAAGGTCGGAGAGGTCTTCTCCGGCCTGCCGTTTCAGGCGCTGCAGCCAGCGCCCTTTTAGAAATTGAAAAAGGGCGCCGCTTTTTTCGGCCCGTCAAAGCCGACAAAACGACGCCCAAATATTTGTGAT